>Ga0114922_10000381_pt1 | contig 42830 bp, 41 predicted proteins | sample AartaG_FD_100975 | JGI IMG/M metagenome (GOLD analysis project Ga0114922, IMG submission 100975) | Deep subsurface microbial communities from Aarhus Bay to uncover new lineages of life (NeLLi) - Aarhus_00045 metaG | ecosystem: Environmental > Aquatic > Marine > Oceanic > Sediment | place... | reverse complement strand
TAATAAATGGAAAATTAAAGTTGAAGAATATAAAAGGCTTGAAAAAGATGCTCTACTTCAATTAGACACGCTTGAATTGGAAAAGGGTATTAGAACAGACGACGAATCTTTATTTTCAGAGCACGATGAGAGTGATATGAAAAAAGAAAAGAAAATTGAAGATATCTTTGACGATCCTGGTTTTCTTGAATTTTAAATAAATTGATTTCTTTAATTAAGCACTTTGTGTTCAATTCTCTTTTTAACGGTAAGCGGAATATGTTTCCAAATCGGAAGTTTTAAGATTAAATTGAAAAAGCGAGTTCGATTCAATTTTTTTTTTAAAATAAAGTAACTCCAGTTGTAAAATGCTAATTTATTAAAGAGATTCATTAAGTTCACACCAAATAGATTATATCTTGAAGTTAGAAAACTTGCTAAATATGCACCTAATCGCTTATTTCGTGGGATTGATTCAGGGTATACTGATTCTGATAGAGGTCTATTGAAAATTTCATAAATTGAAAAAATGGGTATAAGATCATCTAAATATTCATTTACAATTATATTATAATTTGAGTTCTCTAACGATAAAGCAGAAAGCTCATTTAATTTTTTTAAGGCAAGATTAAATTGTTGTTCCTTAAAATAAAGCCACATAGTTCCCATTGTATCTCTCAATTTCACTAACTCATCGATAATTTCCTTTTCTTTAAAAGAAAATGAGTTTTTTTTCTCGAAATGTGTTATATAAAGTAAAAATATTGAATAAATAGAGGTATTATCAAATTCAGTTAAAATATTATTTTCCTTAGCCTTTTGGAGATCAATTTCATTATTTGATTTATTATGGATAGAATGAGTATATAATGGTATTGTCCATAACATTTTCAAAATTTTTTCCATCAGTCGAATATGGAGCGTATATTCTTCAATTTTTGAAAATTTTTGAGATCGCTTCAAACTAGGAACTGAAAAGGTTTTAGATTGATCGATTCTAAATTTAAATCTATTAATTCTCTTTAATTTATTAATCAATTCTTTTCTTTGTTTTTTATTTATTAAAATCTTTTCAATTAGCAACTTCTTTATTGATATTAACTTCTTTATGTAGATATAGAAATCTACATTGTATTTTTTTACAATATAATCGTGCGTTATTAAAGGAATGCTTATTGTTTGTTTTTGGGTTTTAGTCTCAATACTCATTGCATGGTCCCCTATAGTATATGAAAATGTAATTGTTTCAAGAGCTTCTTCTAAACGGGAATATACACCTAACTTTTTTGGATCGTGTGTGAAATAACCGTGCAAGAGAGTATCGATTCCTTTAAACATATTATTTTCATATTTTGAAATTATAACAGATTCAAATTCACCAGGATGATGCCTTTTAATGCCGTACCGTTTACCCACAAGAAAGATTGCTTGATTAGCTCTATGACATATGGTATGAGACCACCTAAACAATGGTTCTAATATTTTTCCAATTGTTAATAAATATCCATAAAATTCTGGTCCAAAATAGATAGGGAATCCAAAACCTCGAGATGTTGAAAATGTAAATTGGAAAACATTCCTTGTTTTCTCACCTTTTAGAAATCCGGGAAATTTATAGTGTAAAGCTAATCTGGGATAAAGTGCTCCCAAACCCAAATTCATCCACATCTCAAATAGAATTATGCTGTCAGGAAATTTGAATGAATCTTTTTTGATTAAGAAATCATCTCTCGATGTGTTTAACGCAGTTGGAATAGCGTAGAGCCAATCTTTATTGCTTTCTAAAGGATTTAGGCGGTTTTTAAACTTTTTTACCAACAATCGTTTTTTCTGGTTTTGTACTATAGCTTTTTTATAATAATAGTTATTCAGAACTCTAAAAAGAGAAGGAATTTCTAGGATTTGTCTTTGAAGATCATGAACTACTTTTACTTTAATAACTCCTGAATTCTTATTTGAGGATTGCTGCACTGAATTAACCGAATTAAAAACAAATAATTTCTTACTTTGATATATTTGTTTATCAATTTTAATTTTAATTGATTTGAACTATTCCTAAATTAAATTATTAAAAAGTGAAAATGAGTTGTTTTTCTAATCCCTATTTCCAAGTAAACTAAATGGATTTAAAGTTAAAATTGATTTTCATTGGGTGTTTCTTTTAGCGAATAAGGATTTTAACTCACCCATAATAGCCCCTCTTAAACTTACAGGGCTGGCTGGACGAGCTCCGCCAGGACCTCCGGGCGGTGGTGGACCTCCAGGTGGGCCTCCAGGTGGACCTCCAGGTGGACCTCCAGGTGGACCTCCAGGTGGGCCAGCTGGGGGCGGTGGGGCACTACTTGGGGCTGTAGGCGCAGCAATGACTGGAGCTGCCCCCGTACCTCTCGTTCTAAGTGCCGAAACATCATTATTTATAGAATTGATTCGCGATTCTAATGTTGACATTCTTTGACCAACAACCGCTAAAGATTGATCTACTAAATCTGGTATCCTTAGAATCATTGACATCATTTTTTCAACAATATCGCCAAACGTATTCAATTTTTCTTCAAGAGGGGCTTTTTTTGTTTCTTGCATGAAATTTGCGAATTCTTCGGCCATTTTACTCTCTCTAGTTTTATTAATAACGAACTTTCTTGTTAATTTTCTATTAATTATATATTTGAACTATTTAATAAATTTAAGCTCATACAAATTACAACTTAATTTAAAAAAAAATTATAAAAAAATATAAGGTATTTACTTAACTAGTTTTATTGACGGCATTTTTTAAATTAACCCAGAGATCATCAACTTCATTCTTAACTTGTAAAAATTGATTAATTTTTTTTAATAATACATCCCTTGCGCGATCAAAATCTCTTTGGGAGTCGTTCAATTCAGCCTCTAATATGTTTATCTTTTCTCCTTCGATTAAATCGTTTTTCCTTTTTTCGACAGATAACGCTTTTTTAATAACAACGCTTCTTTTACTGGCTACATCGCCTAAGGCTGCAGCAAACTCATATTTTTTTTCAATTAAATATTCTTTTTTTACTGCGAGATCCTTTATTGAATCTATGTATTTTTTATTTACTTCGATATATTCGTCATTTTTATGGATGATTTCTTGAAAATATTTGACCTCCTCGTCTTTGATATTTGATCTTCTCTCTCTTACTAGAGTTTGCATTTGCTTTAATACATCTCTAAAAGTCCTATTAACCATATCTCGTGTAAGATTTACTTTTCTCAGGTTATCAGCGTATTTTTTTTGAGAATCGATTAATGTAGTCTGGGTTTTCGCTAATTTTTTTATTTGGCTTACTAGCGCCTTCTCCATGTTGGCAAGTTCTAGTTCGTCTTCATGCGTAATTATGGGGCTCATAAATTTATAAATCTCCTATGTTTTGAAAAAAAATTTTTATTCTATAGTATAATATAAATCCTTCTGATAAATATATCTTTTTTGTGCATTATTGCTGATTCAAGTTATAAGTAATCATCCATATCTTTCTGATTATCTTGAGTGTTAAAAAATTTATTATAATCTATTTTCGGGATTATAGGCAATCTTTTTATTTGACAAGTGATCATATTTAGTAGTTATATACTGTTGTATATATTGTATAATTCCATAATATTTACTTACTATCTATAAGGAAAAATGGCAGTAAGAATATTATTTTTATAATTTGCTTTTATCACTTTAGCCTTAATATATTTTCCTATCAATACTTCGGAGAAAACGAGTGGTTTTTTCAATAATATTTTAATTCCCAGAGAATCGTTGATTTTCCCTATGCACTCGTTTTTCCATCTTCCCCCGGAAACGATTTTTACTTTAATAAGGTCATCCTTCTTAAATTCTAACATGGATGTTTTCGTTCTTTTATGAATACCAAAGTCTCTAGGCCCAAGTTTTAGTTTTATTTCGTACTTTTTTTCTAGTTTGGATAATTGTAAATAAAAATAACCCCATGATTTTGGTCGAATTTTTTTTAATTTTCTACCTGTTTTGTAAATTAAATATTTTTGGATGCCAATTTGAATTTGTTTCTCAGAATAACCTTCGCTTCTTAAATTAATGATCAACTTAATAATATCTTCTATATCTTTGTCGTTCTCTCCTGGAAACCAAACGGGTGCAATTAAAACATTAATGTTAGAATCCAAGAGGGAATAAATATTTTTTAAAAGGCTACCAACATCATATTTTGCACAATTGCATAAATAACAAGCAGTTTCCTCCTTTAGGCTATTTAAACTTATGTTAATTCGCGTTAAGTTGCTCTTTTTCAATTTATCAATAATATTTTTCGATAGTAATAATCCATTGCTTTGCATTGAAATAGTTGTTACTCCTTCGATATCAGAAAGATTTTTTACCAAATTAAAGAGTTCCCTATATAACAACATTTCACCGTAAGGTGCCAGATGAATCTCGATGTTATAATTTCCTTTCATTGTTATGGCTTCTTTAACTTTATCTATTAAATAATTTGAATCTATCACGAAATTAGTGTCGTAATCACCAGAACTTACGAAACAATACCTACAACGCAAGTTACACTGTGTTAAGGGTTTAAGTTCAAGAATGTTGGTCCCTCTGTCAATTATTCCTAGAAAATCAACGCCTGCTAGTGGAATTTCCGAAGTTCTATCGACATAATTTATGTTTTCATTCATAATCAAAATTTTTCTTATTTACATTTTATACCTTAAAATAGCAATCAGAGATCCTAAATTAATAATCTGTTGTCCTGTCGGGTGTTCACTACTTAAAATATGAACTTTACCGCCAATTTTTTCGACACCATTAATGATACTTTCGATTTTTAATTTTTGTTCTTTTGATGCCCCTCTAATTAAAATATCGGCGCAAAATAATTCCTTTACAGCACCTTTTTCTGTGGCATTAGAAATCTCGTCAAAACCAATGGCAATAATATCTGAGTTTGTACTAAACAAATTTAATATTTCTTCAATTTTTTCGGTTTCTTGTAATATTTTTACATTTTTTTTTATAATTTTTAATTCTTTTGATTTTAAAGTCTCTAATATGGCACTTTCAGTTCCGGAGCTGGCTTGAATGCTATAGATTTTTGGTAGATATGTAGATTGTGTTTTTTCTTTAAGAAATTGATTGAAATGATCCTTTGTACTTCCAGGGCCACATATAAGGATTGTGTTTATTTTTATATTCTTTATATTTTCGTCGATAAGTTTAAGAATCTCACCATAAAATTCTTCGTACGCTTTATTTCTATAAGATTGTTCATATCTTTTACCAGGAATATTTTTTTTTATAGTGGCTAATCTATTATGACTGAAATTTGTTATTATAGCTATAGTAGCTAAACCTGTCTCAATTGCAATTATTAACATTATAAAATCAGTTTCGAATTTGGACGATTCATTAAGACGTTTTATTTCGCTCTTTAACCATTTTTCTTTAATTATTGTTAGTTTTTGGTTAGGTTCAATATTAAAAGTGTGATATTTTCCAAAAGTGATAAAATCCTCCGGGCCTTCTAAGATAGTACCTTTTACTCTTAATCTATTTGAAAATTCATGAAAAGCGACTGATTCAACTTTTAATTTCAAGTACATTGGTTTTCTTTCTCCTTTAGAACCTTCCTTTAAAACAATTTTTCTGTACGTTCGTGCTGAAATTTTATCGTTTTTAGCTATTATGTTATAGAGCGTCCATAGATCGTTTAAGTCCTCTGTTTTAACAGTAATTACTTCTTTCTTTTTATCTATTTCCAGAATTTTCAAATAGATTATCTAACTCCAAATTTTAAATTTATATAATTAATGTATATATAATTAAGTATAGCATAAATCAAAAGACTAACTGTCTAAGGTTCTAATATCTTGGATAAAATAAAGAAAAAAAATAATAAAATACAACAAAAACAAAAAATTTGTTATTCTGCTCCTAAGGCTTTTTTGACCTTTTCTAATTCTTCCATTCGTTTCTTTTTCTCTTCTTCGCGTTTTTTTAGTTCTTCATCATCAACTTTTTGGAGCGAAACACCTTTTTTAATTTCTTCTTTTAATTCATTACCTAATGGCGTCATTGTTATTCAACACCTTTTATTTTAATTACTTTTTTGGGTACAATTTTAATACTTTTTATACACAAATTATAATAGAATTTATTTATAAGTCTTGGTTTTTAGATAATATTAAATATTCAAAATCATTAAATAAGCGCTTTTCTTTTGCCGGTAATAGTTCTCTATTTTCTGTACAATCCGGAAGCCAAATTTTTGATACAACCAAATGGCAACTTTATTTTTAGAGTTCACATTTAAAACTATTTCTTCAATATTGTTCATTTCTTTTATTTTATTTAAAGTATATTTTAATAGATATGATCCATAACCTTTATTCTGATATTGTTTTCTAATAAGTAAATTAATTAAATTTATTCGATCTTCTCGATCTTGAATAACAATAATGAATCCAACAATTTTATTTGAAATATCATCTTCTATCAACTTTAAAAAGAAAGTGTTATTTATGATAAGATTGAGGATTGAATTTTTAGAAAAAGCATCTTTCTCGAAAGTATTATTTTCCAATCTGAATATTTCATCTAAATCCTTTATACTAACAGTGTTAATTCTCATTAAACTCCCAACTCTTCCTTAAATACCTTGATTGGTGTTTTTTCGGTTATTTGTTGGTATTCCTCTTCTCGAAATGGTGTTATTTCTACGATATATCCTTTTAAATTATTTTGATCAATTAACTTTACCAAATCTTTCTCGATCGCGAATGATAATGGTAATTTTATATTTAACCCATCATAAGATAGAAACTTACGAGGGACTTTTAATTGATTTAATAATATATTCTTAAACTCTTTTATTTTTATTTTATCACCTTCTATTTGAGCGAATATTAACAAACCATCCTCATTTATTTCCTCATAAGGTAATTTTATAGTTTTTGCTCGCCTTAAGTACCTTTCCCTCAATTGCCAATAATCCTTGGCAATAATCGTACAAAAATGAATTTTTATCTTAACTTTTGGAGCGATTTTTTTTATTAAAGTAATTGCAGTTTCATTACTATACTCTACAGAAGCTATTGTACCTTCTTTCAATTTAAAACCGCGTTCTTTTAAGCTTTGACTATTTGGTGAACAATACTCAAATTCGTTCAAATTGATAAATTCTGCACCTATTTCATCTAAATAAAATATCAATTCTTCAAGATTTTCAACATATTCCTTTTCTGGAATTACCGGAACCTCAGCGCCTACAGACATACCCTTATCCAATGCGTATTTTATAACGTTCCAATTTTCTTTTGGTGGGTTGAATCTAATTTCGTCTAATCCTGCTCGAGCAAGACTAATTGCTTTTGATTCGTTAAAATTAAGACCATTTGTATAAATGTGAACATGAAATTTTTTCCCCTTTTTCGCTTTAACATATTTAATAAATTCTATAGTGTTTTCGAAGTTGGGCTCAAATAAGGGATCCCCTCCAGTGATGCTCATACCTTTTGCTTTAATTTTATTAAGCTCGTCTAATAATTGCTCTTTAGAACTAATTTGAATTTCGTTAGCATAAGTTAAATTTTTATTTTTTCTCTTTTCAGATATCGGACAATACCACCAACAATGTTTTGGATTCTGACAGATTCCGTTTAGGAATAACACGGCTTTTGTGCCATTTAAACAGTACTGACACCCTTTGGGAATTCCCCTACTCTTTACGAAAAATGTATTTGATTTAGATTCTACTAGATTAGGCTCGCTCATTTTTGAAATAACTTCTTTCTCACAAAGGATTTTTTGTTTGCAAGTTTTTTTAGTACCACTTCGGTAGATTCGTTAAGATCAAGTAATCTTTTTAGAAATACCCCCGTTCTACCGTGTTTTTCTCTTTTTAAAAGAACTCTTTTTCGTTCATTAATTAAATCAATACTTACATTTACTTGTTTTGCTGCCAAATGTTCGTTTCCAATTATTGAATACTCTTCATGACCTTCTAAGGTAGGTTTAATTAATACTAATCTCTTGTCTATTCCAGGGACTCTGAGATTATCTTCTAATTGGTTTAGATTGACCTTTCCTCCAAAATCATAAAATTCCTCTGATTTTTTATCAAACTTAGATAATGGAATAGTAATACTCTCTAACTCGTTTAAATATATGTACAATTTTAATGTATCCGTTGGTGTTGCCATTATAATTTCTCTAAAGTAATTGTTGATACCATATTTTTCAAGAATAATTTCTATTTGATAAGGTGGTATTAATTGTAAAAAGATAATATCGATATCACTATCCTTATGAACATCTCCACGAGCAACACTTCCGTAGATAAACGGGTTTAAACCTTCTTTTGTAAACATCTCCAGTAATTCTCTAGACCGTTTTCTTTTTTGATTTAAGAGATTCAAATGATCTCTAGAGTATGCTACGGTATTATAATAATCTCTTAAAATTGTATCTTTTTTCATCAGAAATTATTCTTTTTTCTCTAATTTACTTATATTATCTATGTTTTTTATTAATATGCTTAAAAGTACCGTTTCGTAATATTTGAATGTGCTTTTTGCTTTTTGAATGGTACGATATTTGAATTTATTTGAATTTTTCAGGGTTTTATCGCTTAAAATCTTCTTATTTGAATTCCTATTTTTTAAAAATGGATTTAAACGCTCACTGAAAATAATAAATAACTGGAACTGTGGATTTGAAACAGTTTCTAAAGTTTGCATAATTATATGATTAGCCAAATTTAACCGTGGATTAATTAAAATTAGTTTAATGTTGTTTGAATCTTTTGTAATAAAATTATAGGGAAAGCTTTTTTTATCAAAATTCACGACAACATATTTCTGACTCAATAATTGAAATTCTTGGTTATAAATCGAGAAAAATGAAGGTATAATTTGTTGAGATTCTCTTTTAATATCTCTAATCGCTTTATTTTTTCCTTTATCAGCTTTTATTTTAAGCCAGATGTTAACTACATTAAAACCATAAGTGCTTAAACCTTCCGTCAATATTTTCAATAACATTTGTTTTCTATGCGTTCTTATTATAAAAATTGTAGGTTTAGACGAGATTTCTTCTTGAATTACTTTGGATTTAGTCAAATTCCACTTTTTTATGTAAATTGAGGGGCGATTTAAGTTAAAACTAAGAGCCTTAACCGTTGTTCGCGTCAAAAACTCGTTTGATAAAGAAAACCTCCATCTATACGCTTCTTTAAATATTTTTACGCTGATTAGAAGTAAAACTAACAAAAATATTATGATGGTATCAACTAAAATCCAATCCACTCGAAAGATATCAAAGGCCATAAGATTATCCAACTTTTATTAATTAATCTACAACTTCACTAATCCAATTTAAATACGTTTCGGAACCCTTATTAATCTTCAAACCAATGCATTCCGGTTCAGAATAGGAATGAAGTTCTTTAACTTTCTGAATTATTAATTCTCCCTTGCTTTCCTTAGTTTTAATTATTAATAGATGTTCGTTGTCCTCTTCAATATTTCCTTTCCACGAATAAATTGATTGTATATTTTGAATTATGTTTACGCATGCGGCTAGCTTACTTTTAACCAAAACTCTTGCTATTTTTTTACCTTCTTCAATATTTGGAACTGTAACTAAAAAAACATAAAAATCCATTTTAATCCCTTAGTCGTTATATCTAATATTTTATAATGTACATCTTAATTTCAATTTATTTAAGAAATTAGCGCCATTAGAAAATTGATTTATTCTGTAGTATTTAAATACATTATTTTGAATACATTATAAATGATAATCTCTTTTTTTTTAATCACAATCAATCAACCTATAAATAATTTAGAAGAATGGCTAAAAGTGATTGATAATTCTTTTATTGCATTTAATTCCTTTGTAGAATTGTTATTTGGGTATTTTAAATACATTTTTTTTGGAATTTTATTAATTATTGGAATTTTAACTCTGTTAAGTTTAAGAGGTACTTACTTTTTAGAAAGAATCAGATATAGTAAGGAAGAAAAGTTAGAAGATAATCCTATGACTAAACCACGATTAATCTTAGGCACAAGTTATATTATAATATCTTTTGGAATTCTATTCGATTGGTTCACATACTTTTTGATTGTTGTTTTAGATCCCTTGCCAGATCGTCTAATTTTCAATTTTATCCAATTATCGGATACAATTAACCTGTTTGATCTCAACAGAATTTCTGATATTAGTCAAGTAATTTACCCATACGAGAAAACAATATATTACATCGTTGCTTTATTCTCACTTGGTGCCATAATAGATATAACAATAAACATTTGTCAGATAATTAACGCTCGAAAAAGCGTAAGGAAATATATTTTTTTTTTAATCGGTGGAATCGTAGACGGGATATTAACTGGCTTTACAACTTGCCTTCCATTATTCCTTTAATTAAAATTTCCCTTTTTCTTATTTTTTTTTGATTTTAAAACCGGTTTTAACAAAAAATGAAGATATAAATTATTAAAATTTATATAAATAATAAAAAAAAAATTATTATACTTTGAGGAGTTGATTGTAATCCTTCACAACGTTTACCTAATATCAAATTTTACGGGCATTTGTTTAGTTCATAGGAAGTATGGGACTATAGAGTTTAACCAAGATTTAGTATCTGGTTTTTTAACAGCATTAAAAGATTTTTCAGTAGAGTTCTCGAAAGGATCGGGCGAATTGAAAATCATTGATATGCAAATATTTTATCTCCTTCTTGTTTTTAAGGAAGGAATCCTGTGCACAGCAGCAGCTGATAAAAATGATGATGCAAAAATAACCCATAAAGTTCTTAGTGAGATTATAGATAACTTCCTGGAAAAGTTTGGAAACCTAATGGACTGGTCAGGAGATGTCAGGATGTTCAAGGGTTTTGAAAATGTTATGGATGTTATGCTAAAGGACGGTCATGTGTCAGAAGTCCCCTTAAAGATTCCCATCCTGAAGATATTTGAGAAAGATTTTGTAAAATCACGGAAGCAGATCGCTAAAAAAGGACTGGTATTGTCAGAAGAGGATTTAAGGGACGCTCAGAACCAGAAACCGATGTGGACATCAAAGCGACTTCCCTCCCAAGTAATTACACAAGGATTCTTGAATAAGGAACAATTTAAAATTGCTCATTTAGCGGATGGATTTCACACTATTTCGGATATCGCGGAGGAAGCAGGGGTGCCACGATCAGAGATAGATGTAATGATCGATGATCTGGATGACTTAGGGCTTTTAAAGTTTATCGATATTAAATAAGCAGTAATGGTTTTCTTTTTATCTAATTTCGGGAAATAAGAAATTGGGTTTAATTTTAAATTCCTCATTATATTTTAAAAAAAAATCTTCGATAAGATTTTTTAAATTATTTCTTGGTTTTAAAAGTCGTAAACATAAAATTTATGAAAATAATTTCACTTATTTAGTTAGTATGAATGTAATTAAGATTGATGAGAACATTTACGAAATACCGCCAAAAACTTTAATGGCGCGTGTAGAAGGCAAAATCGCGAAGTTTCAAATGAAAGTGCCGGTACATATTTATGCGAACGAGTACATATTGGAAAAGATCAAGAACGACAGAACGCTTGATCAGATTAGCAACGTTGCTTGTCTTCCAGGAATACAGAAGCATGCAATTGCGCTCTCCGATGCTCATCAAGGATATGGATTTTGTATAGGGGGTGTTGCTGGAACTGACGCCGAATCGGGTATGATTTCGCCGGGGGGTGTAGGATACGATATTAATTGTGGTGTAAGGTTATTAAGGACAAACCTTCACCTTAAAGACATCAATAGCTCAATTCCCAGTTTATTAAATGTTATTTTTAAGAATATACCATCAGGTTTAGGAAGTAAAGGTAAATTAAATATAAGTTATTCAGATTTAGATAATGTATTAGATAATGGTTTGAATTGGGCTTTAGAAAATGGTTATGCGATTGAAGAGGATATATTGCACTGTGAAGAAAACGGTTTTTTAAAGGATGCTAATTCAAAAGTGGTTTCCCAGAAAGCTAAGCAGAGGGGGTTAAAGCAACTTGGTTCTTTAGGAAGTGGCAATCATTTTATAGAAATCCAGAAGGTTGATAAAATCTACAATGATTCTATCGCAAAAAAATTAGGAATTTTTGATAAGGATCAAATAACAGTTATGGTTCATACAGGGTCGCGAGCTCTTGGTCATCAAGTATGCACCGATTCTTTACGAAATGTCGAACAGGCAATGAAAAAATACGATATCAAAGTTCCTGATCGCGAATTAGCTTGTGTACCAGCTGATACTCCCGAAGCAAAAAATTATTTAAGTAGCATGGCGTCTGCTGCAAATTTTGGGTTCAACAACCGTCAATTAATTACCCATTGGTTAAGACAATCTTTTCAAGATTATTTTAGAAAGAGTTTAGACGAGCTAGACTTTAAATTAATTTATGGTGTATGTCATAATATTTTAAAAATAGAGGAACACGAAGTTAATGGTAAAAAAATGAAATTAAATGTTCATAGAAAAGGAGCAACCAGAGCTTTTCCACCAGGACACCGAGATCTACCGCAAGATTATAAAAATATTGGTCAACCAGCTTTGATTCCTGGTACTATGGGATCAGCTTCCTACTTATGCGTTGGAAGGCCAAAAGCGATGGATCTTTCTTTTGGATCCACCGCTCATGGATCTGGTAGAGTAATGTCAAGATCCAAAGCTAAAAAAATATATTGGGGTTCTAAAGTTAAAGAAGATTTAAAAAATAGAGGAATAATTGTTAAAGCTGCTTCACCTAAAATAATTGCTGAGGAAGCTCCAGGGGCATACAAAGATATAGATCAAGTAGTACAAGTAAGTCAAGACCTTGGAATCATAGAAAAAATTGTAAGGTTAATCCCAATAGGGGTTGTAAAAGGTTAAATTTTTATTTTATTTATTTTCCTATATGAAAAAATTATTTTAAAGTTAAATATCAAATACTATATCAATTATGGTGCTTGCGTGTTTTTCTACTATATTCATAAAGGAATAAGTTATAGCCTTAACTTCAATTCCTATTTCGTGTTTATCCAAATCGAATTTTTCACCTTTTAGAGTAGCTTGCAACTTGTAATTATCGTTGAATTTTTCAATTTTACTTACATAGATTTGACTAAAAACAAGCTCATCTACATCAAAAATATACAAAAATTCCGAGAGAAAATCAAATAATAGGGCTTCTTTATCCTCAGCCTTAATTGTTATTTTTTTTTCGATTTTAGGAGTTATTTTTTTTAAGTCTGGCGTTATAGTCGCCATTAAACTATAAGCGGTTTGCGAAAAGGCTTCTTCTAATGATGAGCCCCAACTTCTTACCTGAACATCTGCAGTATGCTCTCTAAACTCAAATCCGGCTTTTTTCATACGAATCGTATTATTTTTAGTATAGATTTACTATAAATAGTCTCGTTTAAAATTAAATCTTTTGTTGTTTAATTTAATTTTCCTAGGAGTTTAAAATAATAGGTCTGAAATTGTAATTATATGTTGAGTACAATTCAAAGTATGTTTATTGATAACTTGCTTCTTTATCAAAAATTGGATATGAGAAAAATATTTTCTAACAATGAACTTTTACTTTTTCACTTCTTCCATGATATAACCAACATTTTTCCCCATAACATTATTATCGTTAAAGATATTGTGTTTTTCTTCCTTGATAACGAAAATTATTTTGAAGCGAAAATGAAATTGCCATACCTTCGAAAGAAATTTCAGCACAGAAGAATTGTCCTTGTTCGGGAAGAAAATATATTAGTTAATTTGATTTTTGGTTTTTTTCCTGATCCATATATTCATAAATTAAGAATAGAAAGAAATATTTATACTGGAAAAATAGAAATTATTGTGGGATTTCTCTCTTACGAAGAACGAGGAATTGCAGTAGGTTGTAATGGCGATTATATTAAAGCTGTGAACGAAATCTTCGATACTCAGATTAAGTTTGCGGAATATCAAGGATTTCCGGTAAGAATAAAATGTGAAGTAGTTAAGTTATAAATGAAATTACCAAGGAACATCTTTTAATTTTATTAGATAAGCAATTGTGTTAGCAATAAGGCTAACAGACGGAGTTAGAATTAGTAGAAAAATTATAATATTGATATCTGGGATAACATAAAAACCCGGAAAAAATAAAGCAGGTATTGAGGCAAAAACAATAGCCCCTACAGCAAAATCTAATTGATCTACAACCCAAAAAGGTGCGCCACTTTTTATATTAAACCTTCTCTTGAGAAAAGATCCTGCTAAGTCTCCAAATGCAGCACCGTACGAGCAAAAAATTATTCTAAAGCCCAGCATCAATATCCCTATTGGAAAAGGTCCACCTATAAAATAATACTGATAATAGGAAATGTCAGAGTACAATTTATAAATCCCTAATGTTGCTCCCGTTATTGGGATCTGTTGTATAGCGGGCCAAAGCACTATAAATAGCAAAAACAATGCGCAACTTAATGGAATACCAATGAATAACGGTCCTTTAATAAGTCCAGAAACGGTTTTATGATCTCCTAACATTCTTCTTCCATCACGCCAATTTTTTCCACGATCTAAAGGTTTTCCGCCGCCAACGATGACCATTCCAGCATTCGAGAAATATGCGGGAACGATAAAAAGCATGCTAAATATAAGGGTCGCCACCCAATCGGACCAAGTAAATAATACGGAAACAATTAAAAAGTTTAAAAATAGTAAGCACATAAAAATTACAGTTAAAAGTATTGCAAATTTTATATTTCTTCTCTTGTTATCTCTCTTATCACTATGTGTCGACATTATCATTCCTATAAATAAAAAATTAGATTGAATAATTTTTAATTAAAATTAAATTTTGGTAAATATAACTGAATATACTAAACCCTTAATAATATTGCTCCTTAAATAATTATCTTTTAATATTCCGACAATAATAATATAAATTATTGCTTAGATTGTTGCAAATCGAATAAAACGAGAAAAATGTATTAAAGCTTTAACATTTTATCAATAATTTTTCGATTAATAATTAAGTTTAAATAGAGTGGAATCGAAATATTTTATTATGCGATATTTCGAGTGGAAACTATATTCATGGTGTGATTAAATGTTGACGAATCAAAACGGTAATAACACATATTCTTTTAATATCGATAAGTTTTACCGAAATTACTTAAAAGGTCCAAATCTTTTTAGGAAGCGCGAAGCTCTCGAACCTTCATTCATTCCTGATGAATTACCACATCGAAACTCTGAGATTGAAAAGATTGCGGGTATAACTGCGTGTGCTTTAAAAGGGGATGTTCCACCCAATTTCTTATGTTATGGGATGACTGGAACGGGTAAAACTGCCACCGTCCGTTATGTTTCACAAAAATTAGCTCAACATTGCACTAATAATCCTCCATGGTGGATATATATCAATTGTACTGTAGTTTCAACGCCTTATAGAATTCTAGCTCATATCTATAACACTATTGTCGGAAGAGAGAAAATCCCAGCGACGGGTTTGCCTAAAGATGTTATTCTCAAAAAATTACTTGGTTTATTGGATCAAAAAGTTAAAAATAGTGTATGCTTTCTTGTTTTAGATGAAATCGATATCTTAATAGAAAAAAAAGGAGGAAATGAAATTCTTTATACTTTAACTAGACTTAATGAAAGCTTAGATTTATGTAGAACAAGTGTTATTGGAATCTCTAACAAACTAAAGTTTATGGAATATTTAGATTCAAGAGTTACATCGAATTTAGATGAAGAAGAACCAATTGTTTTTCACCCTTATAATGCAAACGAATTGGCAGATATTCTAAAATTAAGAGCTAAGATTGCATTTCATGAAGGTATTATCGAAGAAGGGGTAATAAAGTTGTGTGCGGGGCTCGCTGCAAGGGAGCATGGAGATGCAAGAAAGGCACTACAATTACTAAGAAAAGCAGGAGAGATTGCGGAAAGAAATCAAAACAAAAAAATTTTTGAAAAACATGTAGAAAATGCCCAAAAAGATATTGATAAGGATCACATCGTCGAATATATGTTATCAATGCCACTTCAAGCTCAATTAACGTTAACAGCTATTTTTTTGTTATCTAAGTATACCCGAGAACACATAATAACTTCGGGAGATATTTACGATGTTCATTCAGAACTTACAAATAAAGTTCCGGGCGTGAAACAATTAACTCATAGAAGAATAAGTGATTATATTAATGAGTTAGCATTATCAGGTTTAATTACTGCCAACACGAGGTCTATGGGACATTATGGGCGCACTAAAATAATAAATCTCGATATAGAAAGTGAGTTAGTAGAACGAGTTTTATCTCAAATTAAGAAAATACAGGATTATAAATTGTTAAATTACAAACCTATTTTGCTTCAAACTGATAAAGTTAAAGTAAAGAATATTGTTTTTAAAAAGTTAATTTAACTTAAAAAATCCCAATTATTAATTTCATTAGTAATACTTTCAAGAAAAAATGAAGCCGATTTTTCATTTTTTTTCTTTAAAAGTAAAAATAACTTTGCTAAATGTTTACAGAATTTTTTGTTCTCAGCTCTATTAGTTTGGAAATCATGGCAATTATGCTTAATGAATTTATCATTTATGGATATTTCAATATTATATGGAGCATCTTTAGAGCCTTTAACTTCAGCTTTAATGATCTTACCCTTAGGATCGAATTTAATTATATTAAATGCGCTATCTGATACGGTGACTGCTCTGTTTATAGTTCCTTTATCTAAAAACGCTTTTAATAGAGTATTAAACTTATTTAAATTATTTTTATCAAAGTTATCTATTTCTTGTGTTTCCTTTTTGGAAGATTCGATTTTTTTTAAAATTTGAGCTTTTCTTTTTTGTGCCAATTCTTTAATTTTTGTTCTAAATTATTTGATAATTTAAACATATTGTTAGGGATTTCTATTAAAAAATTGTTGTCAATAACCTTTTGTATGAATTGATTTGCGCCGTTAGGTGAAAAAAGGAATAATTCAAACGATAATTCATACAGTAAGTCACTTAGAGATATAGATGGGAGCTCAATAATTTTCCAAATATATAAAACCATCTCAGAATTGTTATTTCTTGGGATTGCAAAGTTCACTTAAAACTACCTATTTCATTTTATTTTAACAACTAATCAATTTTTTTAAAATCTAATGTAAAGAAGTTTAACGTGTCTAATTCAACAATGGGTACTATTCCTGGAGTAGGTATTATTCCAAAACTTCTCATATAATCAGTTTGAGCTTGAAAGCATCCTGAATTAACCAAAGTCACATTCCTATATTTTCCAGTCCCGTTAATATGTACATGACCTGTATGAAAAATGTCGGGAATCTTATCTAATAAAAGCAGATCTTTGTTAATAGGGGCCAATTGGGTTTTTTCTCCAAAGGTTGGCGCGAGATGTCTACAAATAAGAAATTCCTTCATGGTTTCAATGGGGTCGTTAATATCTAAATCGGGGATTAACATATTCATGTCATGCATACTCTCCCCATGATATATAAGAGTATTAACATTATGAGTTTTTATCAAAGAGGGGTTACCCAAACATTTTATTCCCAAATTAATTAAATCTTCACAATATTTTTTTGGTACCGCGGGTAGAGGTAACGCGTTTCTTACTGGTTCGTGGTTTCCAGACACATAAAAAATTTTAATGTAATCTGGAATTTCTGAAAGTAAATCTGAAGCTTTTTTAAACTGTTTATATATATCCGTTATAATCAAATCTTTTTGTTGGTTTGGATAAATTCCGATGCCATCAACTAAATCACCGTTAATAACGAGGTATTTTATTTTTCCCGCAATATCTCTTAAATTTTTATTATTACTTTTACCGTTTAAAAAATTTAGAAATTTTTTAAATAACCCTTCTTCAAATTCTTTACTACCAATATGAATATCCGAAATTAACGCGATAGATAAAGGATCTGGAGACATGTTTGGTTGAAAATTAGTCGGAATATCGATTTTTGAAATGGAATTGGCAAAAATAATCCCCCTTCTACCTTTTTCACCAGGATTAAAGGTTCCTTTGACAAACAACATCTGATCTTTGATAGTTCTTTCAATAATTTTGATATAATCCAAGTTATCAGAGTTGTTTTGAATTAAAACACTAATTATGCCTGTTAAATCCTCCAAAGTTAATAAATAATTTCCCTTTTTTGTTATATAAATGTTATTTACTAAACCTATTGTAGAGATTTCAGCGCTATTCGACAACCTAAAAATATTGTTAATATTAGTCGCTGAATTTACTTCTGGTCTTCTTCTAATAAGTTTTCGAAGTTGGTTAAATTTATCGAGCGTTAATTCGTAAAATTCATCGTACTTTCCATTCGTGTGCAATTTGCTCGTTGGATCTTTTAAAATTTCGAAAATGAAATCATAATCCTTTGCTACTGGTTTAAAAATAAAAGTTGATTTGGTAGATTCGTGTGTTTTGGTTTTAATTTTCTTCTTTGCGGGTATTTTTTCTAATTGAGTATATGTTGGAGTAGACTGAGTTCGATCTTCAGATTTCGAAGTTCTGATTTGGGTTTCAGAGGATATTGATGTAACTTCGTTGTTAAACAATTTAGTAACTGGTTTGCTTGATGAATTGAGAACATCTTTTGTGTCTATGGATTTCACATCCATAGAGAGCGAATTAGATCTGGAAATTATTCGCTTTAATGCCCTTTGTATTTCTTCGTTTGAAATTTCTTTTAAGACGGTTTCTGTTAAATGATTTTTAAAAGTTGGGATGAAACTAGTTTCTTTAATAATAATATTTAAGTTTTTCATCGGATTCTCGAGATTTACTATCCAGTCTAACATTGTAGGAGTAATATTAATTCCTGAGTTTACCAACTTATCTAAGATAACCCGTTTCTGCTCAGATTTTTCGTTTTTCAAATCCTTTTCTTCCAAAATAGAATTATTATAATTATAATGGGATTAAGTTAAAATGTTTGTTATTAAAGAAAAAACAAATTTTTTTTTAAATATTAGGGGCTGTATTAATTCTCATAACATCATTATAAATTGGAAATCTCTTCAAATTAAAATAACATAATTCAATCAGCCTATTAATAAAATAATTTATTTTGAAAGTGAATATTTTGAATAATATATCCCTTTTTTCTGCATTGAGATTTTTATAGTAATTTTAAGGTGTATATATTTTATGGTAGAAATGAGCAAGGAAATGGAAGCGTATTTTTCACAAATACAAAATGATGTAGATAAATGTTACGAGATCGCAGATAATGCTCGTCTAAAAGGATTGGATCCTGAAATTTTCGTAGAATCGCCCCAAGCTAAGGATTTGGCGGGAAGGGTTGAGAAGCTCGTAGGGCCAGAAGGTGTAGCTGAAGTAATAAGAAGTTTAAAAAAGCAAGGTAAAACTGACGATGAGATAGTGTTTCAAGTAGTTTCTGACATCCTTGACCAGAAAATAGTGAAGATTACATCATTAGAGGCTAGGGTTGAGAGAGCCATTCGAGTTGGGCTCGCTATAAAAACGATGGGCGTCGTTAGTGCTCCACTTGAAGGAATTTCTAAAATTTTAATTCGAGAAGATCGCCAACATAACAAATATTTATCATTATATTTTTCTGGTCCTATTAGAGCCGCAGGAGGAACAACAGCTGCGTTATGTGTGTTAATCGCAGATTATGTAAGAAAAAAATCAAATATTCCAAAGTATGAAGCGACTGAGGGGGAAATTGGGAGATATGTTGAAGAAGTCAAGTTGTATGATAGAAGAGTGCATTTACAATATCCTTCCTCAAATGATGAAATACGATTTGCTGTAGATCATTTACCCGTGGAAATAAATGGAGATCCTACGGAAGATGAAGAGGTTTCTGCTTTTCGAAAATTGCCTAGAATAGAAACGAATAAAATACGGGGGGGTGCTTGTTTAGTTTTAAATGACGGGATACTTCTTAAGGCACCAAAACTCCTAAAAATAGCAAAAAACATGAACTTAGAAGGTTGGGATTGGTTAGCAAAATTAAAAAAGATTTCTCAAAGGGATGAGAAAACAAGAAAGTTAGACATAAAAAATAAAGAAGAAAATTTCATAATTCCACCTAATTCAAAGTATGTTTCTGATATTATCGCTGGAAGAGCCGTATTTAGCCATCCTTCTAAAATTGGGGGGCATAGAATTCGATATGGGAGATCTCGTAACACAGGGTTAGCTGCTGCTGGTTTACACCCCGCAACAATGGTTGTATTAGATAATTTTATAGCAATCGGAACGCAATTGAGAATTGAGAGACCGGGAAAAAGTGCCAGTATATGTCCTGTTAGTTCTATAGAACCCCCCATCGTGAAGCTTAAAAATGGAAACGTAATTAGGATTTCAAATGTAAAAATAGCAAAAGAAGCGTTTCCAAATATTGAAGAAATCTTGTTTTTAGGTGATATTCTCTTTGGCTTTGGTGAATTTGCTGAAAATAATCATAGATTGGTTCCATCTGGTTATGTAGAAGAATGGTGGGCGTTAGAGTTAGAGAATGCAATAGAAGTTGAAGGAAATTTTAATTCAGAGATATACGAGTTTGTAAAAAACCCTTTTAAAAAGATTCCCTCTGCCAAGGAAGCCTTAACTCTAGCAAAAAACTATAATATACCGTTGCATCCACTTTATACTGATTTTTGGGGAAATCTCTCAATAAGTGAGTTGCAAGTTCTAATGGAAGCTTTAATTAATGGATTTGATGAAGTCAATAAATCAATCGAATTAAAAAATGAAAAGGGATTGAAACAGATATTAGAAAAAGCATTTATTCTTCATACTATTAAAGAAAGTAACATCATTCTAAATAAGACTACAATTGAAGTTTTTAATACAATTTTCAATTTAGAAGATAAAAAAATCGTTGATATAGGTAAAGACGACGATGTTTTCTCCTATTTCTCTAAAATCTCTCCCATAATTATTAGAAATAAAGCCCCCTTTTTCATGGGTACTCGTATGGGTCGACCCGAAAAGTCTGAAAGAAAAAGCATGAAAGGCGTCCATACGCTATTTCCTCTCAGCGATAAAGTTGGAAACACGAGGTTGGTCGAGAAAGCAATTGAAATTGGAAAAGTGAAAATTGACCTTTGTAGAAAAAAATGCCCCAATTGCGGAACAGTCACTCCCTTTAATCTTTGTCCTAAATGTAGAACACATACAGAATTTCAGAAGATATGTCTCAACTGTAATAAAAAACTATTTCACAAAAACGAAGAAAAATGTCCTCAATGCGGTAGCGAATTAAAATTTTCTGCAGAAGCTGGTTTTAATATAAAAAATTATGTCAAATCTGTATTAAGTTCATTGAAAACAACATTACCAAATAAATTTAAGGGTATTTTTGGATTAACCAATAAATTTAAAGTTCCAGAACCCCTTGAAAAAGGAGTTCTTCGAGCTAAAAATGGTTTACTTGTGTATAAAACGGCTGAAATTCGCTACGATGCTACTGATATTCCATTAACACATTTTAAACCAAAAGAAATAAAAATATCAATTAACCGGTTAAAAGAATTAGGATATAAAAAAGACTATAAAGGGAAAGATTTAATTGATGAAAATCAGATTTTAGAACTTAAGGTTCAAGATGTTATTCTCTCTGAAGATTGCGCAGACTATTTCATAAAACTTGCTAATTTTTTAGATGACGAATTGGAATTCTTATATGATATGAACAGGTTCTTTAATGTCCTAAAGAGAGAAGATCTAATTGGACATTCAGTAGTAGGTCTCGCCCCTCATACTAGTGCGGGAATTGTTGGTAGGATAATTGGTTTTACTCTGGCACGATCTATTTATGCCCATCCTTTTTGGCATGCAGCAAAAAGACGTAACTGCGATGGAGACGAAGATGGTATTATGCTACTTTTGGATCCTTTATTAAATTTTTCGAGATATTATTTACCAAGTAAAATTGGAGGTAGAATGGACGCAACTTTAGTAATTTCTTCAATTTTGGACCCAAATGAAATAGATGGTGAGGCTCATAATATTGATACTCTTTTTAAGTATCCTTTAGAGTTTTATATAGCAACCCAAAATTTTAATATGCCGTCAGAAATTGAAGAAAAAATGGATTTAGTTATAGATCGCTTAGGAACTTCAAACCAATTTGAAAATATTGGTTTTAACATACCAACAAAAGATATCAATGAGGGTCCTAAGATGACATCATACAAAACTCATAAATCAATGGAAGAAAAAATTGATGCCCAATTACACCTCGCAAAGATCATTCGAGCGGTCAATGATAAAAAAGTCGCTGAGAAGATTTTATCTACACATTTCAATCCAGACATATTAGGAAATTTAAGAAAATTTGCTATACAGAGTTTTAGATGTGTAAAATGTAACGAAAAATTTAGACGGCCACCACTTTCAAATGCAGGAAAATGTCCAAAATGTGGAAATAAAGTGATATTGACTGTTAATCGAGGAGGTATAGAAAAATATATCCCTAGAGCTATAAAAATTTGTAATGATTTTAATTTAGATAATTATACAATTCAAAGAATGGAATTAATAAAAGAATATGTTGAAAGTCTTACCAATAACCCTAAAATTAAGCAGCAACAGTTATCAAATTTCTTCTGAATAGAAACTCATTGAATCAATTGATCTTATTGTATGGAACCATTTTTTGTTTATTTAATTTTTTAAAAAAATGCAGGAGGTGGGAGATTCAATCGTTGTCGATGCGACTAAAAGCGTTTTTGAACCCACGAAGACCTATGTCACTAGAACCTCAATCTAGCGCCGTAGACCAGGCTTGGCAACTCCTGCATGAATTAAGAAGATCAATTTACTTAAGTTCTCTATAAATTCTTAAAGCATACAAAAAATTATATAATGAAAATAAATTAAAGCAATTTTAAAAATTTTCTTTTTGTTTGCCTTCTCTAGTAATTTAATTATAAATTAATTTATTTCTTAAATTTATAAATGAAAATTCTATTAGGTTTCTTATTTAAATAAATTTTTATTAAAAAGTTTTAACTATTTATATATTATTAATTTAAAATTTGATTGAACAAAAAGGAGAAATTGGGAAAGGTTGTCAGTTGACACAAAAAAGTTAGCAGCATTGCTCCAATGGTATAAACAGAGCCTTGGAAGTGATTTAGTCGCAGTTTTAGTAGTAAATAGAGACGGATTGATTATGGATTCTTTAATGGGTTCATCAGAAAAATCGCTGGATGAAGAAATTATTGGTGGTGTAAGTGCTTTAGTAGAACCTGTACTAACTAGAATTACCGACGAATTCAGTTCAGGATCCTTTGGAACGGGAACTTTTGATACCGAAGAATATAGATTCATTTTCTGTGAAGCTGGACCTGAAGCCGTTTTTGTTACGGTTTTGGATGCTATCGCGGGTGTAGATCCCGTTTTTCCTTACGCTTATTTAGCTGCTGAAAAGATTGCTCGAATTTTCGACGGAAGAACCGTAAGTCCCGTTATTCCAAAGCTAATTTCTGAGCAAGATGTAAAGCATATCCAACGAAAAGTGGATAAACTTCAAAAAATTAAAATAAAATCAGGAGAATACGCTTTTAAGTTAATTCTTGGAGGAGATGGCGCTGTTGGTAAAACGAGTATGGTACACAGATATGTTGAAGATTATTTTGGCACTGATTATAAATCTACGATTGGTACTTCAATTATGAAAAAGAAATGCTCATTTGAAGGGCTTAAAAGTACTGTGAAGTTTGTAATATGGGATTTAGCCGGGCAAGCTCAATTTAAACGCGTTAGACAATCGTACTTAGCTAATGCAGAAGCAGGAATTTTAGTTTATGATGTAACAAATCGAATATCTTTTGAAAATGTCAACAAGAATTGGTATGGTGAAATTAAAAAAGTGTCTCCTAACATTTCGCTTATTTTGGTTGGAAATAAGATAGATTTAGAAAATGATAGAGTAGTTTCTACTAAAGAGGGGGAATCACTAGCGGAAGAATTAAAGTTATCGTACATAGAAACATCTGCTAAAACTGGAGAAAATATAAATGATGCTTTCAAAATGCTTGCTTTACAAATAATAAAAAAGTTTATAGTAATGGAGGATGTGTAAATAGAGCCTCTGGGGGGAGTTGAACCCCCGGCCTACTGATGATTCGAACCAGTTGATTGGTTGATTTTACGAATCAGTCGCTCTACGACTAAGCCACAAAGGCGAAATATTTAATATATTAAATATAAATATTAGAAAATTATAAAATTTTACCAATGAATAACAACGATTATATTAGTTCAATAGGAGAAATAACATTAATAAGCATTATAGAAGAATTAATTTTTGAAAAAACTGGAAGAAAATTAATTAGAGACGATTCTTTTTTTTTTAAAATTATAGAGGAAGATATCCTAAAAAATATCGTTCTTAACTCGGACATGTTCAATGCAGCAACAGATGCTCCAGAACAAATGTCCTTTTATCAGATGGGACGAAAATCTGTTCTTATGAATATAAGTGACCTTGTTGTTAAGGGCGTTAAACCCCAAGGTGTTATTATTTCTCTAGGACTTCCTGAAAATTTAAAAGTTATAGATTTTAAATATTTGATTGAAGGAATTATCGATTATGTAAAATTGTGGAATATCAATTATCTAGGGGGAGATATTAACAAATCTAAAGAAATAATTATAAATCCGACTGTATTTGGTTTTAAGGATCCAAAAAAAATAATTTATCGAAAAGGTTTAAAACCAGACGATTTAGTTTTAATAAACGATAAATTCGGCTTAACTGGCGTAGGATTTGATATAATTTTAAATAGAAAAGAGAAAATAGAGGACTTTTCTAGATATAGTAGAGCTATCAAAAGTGTATTAGAACCAAACGATATAGGAATGGAAGGTATTATTATGGCGGATAACCAACTAGCAACGGCTAGTATTGATTCTTCTGATGGATTATCTAAATCTTTAAAAGATTTACTTTTGTCAAATCCTAAAATGGGGTTTGAAATTGAATTTAATGAAAACTTAATTCATCAAGATTCGATAAAATATTCAATAGAATACAATACCTCGTTAGAAAAATTAGTCTTTAATGGAGGAGAAGAATTTATTCATCTATTTACAATCGATGCCAAAAATATTAAAGCGGCTCAAAAATTCGTCAATTCGAGGGGTGGAAAATTGTTCAAGATCGGAAAGGTAATTTCTGAGGAAAAAATCTATTTTTTAAAAGAAGGTAAAAGAATTGAATTAAAGAGTCAAGGTTATGAACATTTTAAATAATTTACCTTAATGAAAACATTCAAGGAATATAGAACAGAAACGACTACAGAAAAAGTTATAAATTATTATAGATTTTATCCATTACAATTTTACTTAAATTTTAACTTTTTAACAAGAATTAAAACATTTGATCTCATTATTATTCTATTAGCACAGGGCCATTAGCGCAGGCAGGTAGCGCAGCAGGCTTTTAACCTGAAGGTCGTGGGTTCGATATGCTCGCTCGAAAAGATCGGGTGCGAAATTCCCACATGGCCCGCTAATTTTTTACTCTTGGTAAAGGCTGAGTCAAAATTAATTATTAAAAGAAAAGTTTTGCATGAAATAATTAATTGAGTATGCATTAAAGGTAAATATTAAGATAGATCGTTAAAACGAATAAACTCTCTTACAGCTAAAAAAATGGTTGATATAGAATTTAAATTACCATCTGATGAACCCGAGCAATTAATAATTAAATCCCAAGGCACTACTAACGAAGAATATGGGTGTGAACCGGACAAAAGAGACATAGAAACCCTCTTAAAATATGGTGTTATAAATTTAAATAAACCTAGTGGCCCAACAAGCCATGAAGTAGTCTCTTGGGCCCGTAAAATTTTAGGGATTGATAACACAGGACATGGTGGGACTTTAGATCCAAAGGTTACTGGAATATTACCTTGTGCGCTTGGTAAAGCTACAAGAGTTTTGTCGGCATTATTGTATGCGGGTAAAGAATATGTAGGAGTTATGTACTTGCACACACCTGAGAAATTAAAAAAAATAGAAAAAGTATTTAATATATTCACTGGTAAAATTTATCAATTCCCTCCTATAAAATCATCAGTAGTTAGAAAATTGAGAATAAGAGAGATATATTATGCTAAAGTGCTTGAGGTAAACAAGAATCATGTATTATTTAAAGTCGGATGCGAAGCAGGTACATACATCCGAAAATTATGTTTTGATATGGGAGAAGCTTTATGTTCAGGAGGGCATATGTTAGAATTAAGACGAACGAGAGTAGGGAATTTTATAGAAGATAAGAGCCATGTAAATCTTCATAATTTAAAAGACGCATATTCTATATACCGTGAAGAAGGTGATGACTATTATTTGAGGAAAATAATTTCTCCTATGGAAAAAATGGTATCGCATTTGCCAAAAATATATGTAAGAGATACTGCTGTTGATGCTTTATGTCATGGTGCAGATTTAGCTTCTGCTGGAACATGTTATGTAGATGCACGAATCAATAGTAATATGCAAATAGTTTACATGACGCTTAAAAAGGAATTAATTGGTTTTGGTACTGCTAAAATGAATGCAATGAAGATTTATAAGGCAAAATCTGGAATTGTGGCTAAAACTAATAAAATATTTATGGAACGAGGCATTTATCCTCGGTGGAACGAAATAAACAAAAAGTAAGAAATATAAAAATATGAAGCAAAAAAACCAACATTATTCTACTCAGTTCCCAGATGTAAAGATTAAAGTTTATTCCGTTCCAGAAAGTTTAAAACAGCATTTATTTATTTTTAAAACTATCACGGGAGTTTTTTCATTTAAAAAATTAGATTTAGGAACTAAGGTTTTTATTGAGCACATGACCGTCCCAAAAAAAAAGAGCGTTGTACTTGATCTAGGGTGTGGGTATGGTGCGATTGGAATTGTGTTAGCGTATATATCACCTCAAAGTACAGTTTATCTAATTGATACAAATAAAAGAGCAATCTGGTGCACTAGGGAAAATATAAAATATAATTTATTGGATAGGACAAATAAAGTTATTACTTTATCAGGAAACTATTTTAAACCTATAAAAAATAAAAACATAAAGTTTGATGGAATTTATATGAATCCACCTTTACGCAATGGTAGAAAAGAATTTCTCAAGTTATGTGAAGAGGTTCCTTATTTTTTAAAACCAAAAGGACTATTTCAATTCGTAATAAAAAAAAAAATGGGCGCAGAATATGTATTAAAATACATAAATAGCAATTTTTCAAATATATTTGATATCAAGATAATTTGTAAGAGATCTGGGTACTGGGTTTTTGATCTAACTTTATTAGATTAGAGTAATAATTTTGATTTTATTATAATAAAATTCAATAAAATTATTTTGTAAAAATGGAAAATTTTTTTACAAATCGAATATTCTTTTAAAAAATACAGCAAGGAAAGAGGATTTTTTTTGACTAAAAAAAGAAAGATAGATGTTCTACTTCATGAGCTGGTTCCCAAACATTACCTTTTAACAAAAGAAGAATCGCAAAATTTGTTAGAAAAATATAAAATACATATTTCTGATTTGCCTCAAATGTTTGAAAAAGATCCAGTAGCAATTGCGATTGGTGCAAAAGAAGGTGATATTGTTAAGATTGTTAGAGATTCTCGCACAACAGTAAAATTCATAAATTATTATCGTTATGTCAAAAAAGAAAAAGTGTAATTAATCTCTTTTATTGAAATTAATTTTAAATAGGTTAGGCAAAAATTGAGTGCTGAAAGATTATCTAATAAAGATAAATGGGTCGTTTTAAAAAGCTTATTTGATGAGAAGGGTCTAGTGCGTCAACATCTCGATTCTTATAATATTTTTATTCAAGATGAAATGCAAAATATAGTAGATGAATCGAATGAAGTAGTACCTGATATTCCCGGCTTTAAAATAAGCTTTGGAAAAATTAAAGTTGGGGTGCCTAAAGTCAGGGAAGCTGACGGTGCCACGATGGAAATCACACCTATTGAGGCTAGAATTCGAGAATTAAGTTATGCTGCGGATATTATCTTAGAAATGACGCCCATAACTATTGATGAACGAACTCAAAGGGAGGAAGCGGAAGAAACGCTTGATATCTATATTGGTAAAATACCTATTATGCTAAAAAGTTGTCGTTGCCCTTTGGAAAACTTAACAGAACAAGAATTAATTAACCGAGGAGAAGACCCACTTGATCCCGGTGGATATTTTATAATAAATGGGACTGAGCGCGTACTGGTGACGCAAGAAGATTTAGCTCCCAATAGAATTTTAGCGGAAGAGGCAAGTAGAAGTTCAAGTGCTACACATCAAGCAAAGGTATTTTCTACGAGAAGTGGTTTTCGAGCACCTGTAACTATCGAAAGAAAGAAAGACGGAAATTTAAGAGTCTCGTTTCCTTCTGTTCCAGGTAAAATTCCGCTAGCGATCTTAATGCGTGCCTTGGGGTTACACTCTGATAGAGAAATTTTTGAAGCTATTTCAGAAAATGATGATATTCAGAAAGAATTGATTCCAGTTATAGATGTTGCTTCGGAAATTCAAGTATTAAAAGACCCTGAAAAATCTCAACAAAATGCTTTAGATTATATAGGAAAGAGAGTCGCAATTGGGCAAACAAAGGATTACCGAATTAGAAGAGCACTTCAGGTTTTAGATAGATACCTTTTACCACATATTGGAAATGCGGAAGAGGATCGAATAAAGAAAGCTTATTATTTAGGTCAAATGGCTCAAAAAGTTATGGAACTCGCCTTAAAATTTCGTGAGTCTGATGATAAAGATCACTATGCCAATAAAAGATTGAAATTAGCTGGTGAATTATTTACATCCCTATTTAGAGTTGCGTTTTTAAATCTTGTAAAAGATATAAAATACCAACTAGAACGTACCGCTGTTCGAGGGAGAGCTCCTAATATCAAAACTGCTGTGAGAGCAGATGTAATTACTGAAAGAATAAGACATGCTTTAGCAACAGGCAACTGGGTTGGAGGTAAAGCCGGTGTTAGTCAATTGTTGAATAGAACAAATCATGTTGGAACATTAAGTCATTTAAGGAGAGTAATTTCGCCATTAAGTAGAAGTCAACCGCATTTTGAAGCGAGAGATTTACATCCCACCCAATGGGGTAAAATATGTCCTGCGGAAACTCCAGAAGGGCCAAATTGTGGTTTGGTTAAAAACCTTGGATTAGCCTCTATTATTTCTGTTGGCGCCGATGAGCGAATTATTGAAAACATATTAATAGATTTAGGAGTAGTTCCAATTAATGAAGTAAAAAGAGTAAAGGGAGAAAAGGTAAATGTATTTCTTAATGGCAAATTAGTTGGTATTCATCAAAAATATAATCCCTTTTTGAACCAACTTAGAGAAAAGAGACGTAAAGGCGAGATTGGTCAACATGTGAATCTTGGATATTATTACGATTCTAAAGAGATTCAGATAAATTGTGATGCAGGGAGAGCGACTAGACCTTTATTTATTATTAAGAACAAACAAATTCTCATTACTAAAGAAGATATAGAGAAAATTAAACAAAGTAAGTATGCGTGGACAGATTTGATTGAGAAAGGTGTTATTGAATATCTAGACGCAGAAGAAGAAGAGAATGCATATATTGCTATGTTTGAAGAAGATATTACGGCTGAACATACACATTTAGAGATTTCTCCTGCGGCTATTTTAGGAATATGCGCTTCAATAATTCCATTTCCAGAACATAATCAATCTCCACGAAATACATACGAAGCGGGAATGGTTAAACAAGCATTAGGACTATTTGCTGCAAATATGCATTTAAAACTTGATACGCGTGGTCATACGCTTCATTATCCTCAACAACCATTAGTTATAACGAGCCCAATGAAGATAATCGGAATTAATCGCCGACCAGCGGGACAAAACTTCATAGTTGGTATGATGAGTTTTGAAGGTTATAATATTGAAGACGCAATTATTATAAACAAATCCTCAATAGAACGCGGTCTCGCACGCAGTCATTTCTTCAGAACTTATGATGCCGAAGAAAGGAAATATCCCGGAGGAGAATTGGATAAGTTCGAAATACCAGAAAGAGGTGTGAGAGGTTATAAATCCGCTGAATCTTATCGATTATTATCTGAAGATGACGGAATTATCGAACCTGAAACCACTGTAAATGGGGGTGATGTTTTAATAGGACGCACATCTCCTCCACGATTTATTAAATCTTACGAAGAATTTGAATTGATGCAACCAAATAGAAGAGAAACTTCAAAAAATATGCGTCACAATGAGAAAGGAATTGTAGATACCGTAATTATTTCTGAAACTGTTGATGGTAATAAATTAGTTAAAATTAAAGTAAGAGACCTACGTATTCCTGAATTAGGAGATAAATTCTCTTCACGACATGGTCAGAAGGGAGTACTGGGGTTAGTCCAGCCGGCTGAGGACATGCCTTTCACTTCAAATGGAGTAATTCCAGATATTATTGTAAACCCTCATGCTATGCCATCAAGAATGACATTAGGACAGCTCTTTGAAGGAATTAGTGGTAAAATTGCGTGTACAACCGGAGAATTAGGTGATGCAACAGCATTCGAATGGAAAGATATCACGAAACTTCAAGATCAATTAGTAGAAGCAGGATTTGAATTTAATGGAAGAGAAGTAATGTATAATGGAATTACAGGGGAAAAATACGAAGCAGGAATTTACTGCGCCCCAATTTATTATCAAAAATTGTATCATCTTGTTGCAGACAAACTTCACGCAAGAGCAAGGGGTCCTGTTCAAATTCTAACTAGGCAACCAACGGAAGGAAGAGCAAGAGAAGGAGGTTTACGATTCGGCGAGATGGAACGAGATTGCTTAGTGGGCCATGGGTCCGCTTTATTATTAAAGGAAAGATTGCTTGATGAGTCTGATAGAACTGTAATTTTAGTTTGTGAGAAATGTGGGCTTTTAGCAGTTTACGATCGAAACAAAGATAAAAGATATTGTCCTGTATGTGGACAAGGAACTGTAATATCAAAAGTAGTATGTTCTTATGCTTTTAAACTGCTACTCCAAGAAATGATGAGTTTAGGACTTGCGCCACGTCTAAAATTAAAAGAAAAAATTTAAGCAAATTATCTCATTTTTACTCTATTTTCTATAATATATCAATTAAATAACCAAACCTCAATTATAATTGTAAAATAAAAAAAAATAGATTTAAAGGCCAAATCCTAGGAATCCATAAAGTTCTGGTATCATAGTATAGAGAAGAAACAAGAAAAATAATGTTAGTAAAGATATCCATACGGCTTGATCCCAAGAAAGGTCGATTAAAAATTTTGTTAAAATCAAAATAATTAGAAATCCAATGATAGGCGTTAATTGAGTTAAATAGTTTGAGCCACTAAAAGCTATTAAATTACCAATTGCTCCTAATACTGAATTTATTGCTCCCAGAATTATTGGTATTATTAAGACGCAAATAAAAGCTAAGAGAATAATTATATATTTTTTATCAGAAGCTTTAGTTTTAGAACCAATAAGCAAAACCGAGATGTAAATGATTAACGCGACAATTACAGTTGCTAGTATTAGCCACAAAATAAATAATAAAGTAGCTTCTCCTTGAAATAACATTTTCAAAACTCCATTTTAATTTTTAAGTTTGGTAAAATAATTATTTATAAGAAAAAAATTCTCCTTCTTTTATAAATGTTGATCATATTTATTATTGATTAACTTTGAGATTGGACTAATTTTAAAATTAGTAATGGGTTAAGGATTTTACAAAGTTGAAAAAAAATTAAAATTAAGTGCTTTTGTAATTAATTATATACCAAACGAAATAAGGAAGAAATGGAACGCGAAACCTAGAAATACGGCTGCAAAGGTTATTGAAAGGATCGAGAGTTTAATTGATAATTCCCTGCCATATCTTGTATAAACTATTAAAATCGTCAAACTAAACAATCCAACTATTAGAAAAATCCACGCCAATATCCAAATAGTTAATGAAGGAATCAGAAAATCATTAATTTGAAGTAATATAAACAACATCAATAATCGCTAAATATTTTTATGATTTAAATTTATGTTATCTTTTATTTTTTTTTAACTTTATTAATGTTCTCAAAAATAGCATCTTTTGACTTAATTTTAGTCACTTCTTACTAAATAAATTAAAATTTAAAGTTATATTCTATTTATATTATCATTATTCAGATCTATATTATTAAAGGAAAATTAATGAGATAAAAATGCATTTTTTAAGTAGATTAATTGAAACCCCAATTTTGGAAGATCCTGCAAAAAATCATATGAACATTCATAGACATTTCTACAGGTATTCTAAAGGAGATTTTATTGGTCCCGCAATAAAAATCACTAAAACTAAAGCAAAAATAACTTTGAAAGGAACTCATGAATATGAAGATTCAATTTCAGAAATTATCGCAAAAACTATTTCTGATCCACAAAAAAGTTTTGAAGTGAAAGGAACACTAATTACTGGCGTGGACTTATCAGAGGCCATTACGGATTTAGGGTTAAATTGGATTTTAAAAAAATCTACGGGTAAAACAAAGAATTACAAAGCAGATATTATTGATCAAATTAGCAAAAATCAGTTACTCCAAGCAATTGATGTATTTCGAGAAAATAGTTATTTGTTACTCTCCTTTATTATTAACACAACCACTAAAGTCACAACTAAAAAGAAGATCCCTCAACCATCTAAAAAGAAGGCTGAAGATGATGATTTAAGTAAAAGAATTCAGTTTTGTACTGGAACTATGAGTAATACAGATGCAAATATTAAGATGGTTTTAGATTCAGTTGCTTCTGATTTTAAAACGGACATCCCTAATAACTGGAAAACTATAATTTTGCTCAATAACTACAACATAACTGAGATTGTAATTCCAAAAAACATCAAGGACTCTCGCTTATTAAGGATTATGGCCATTAGGAAAGGGAAAATGTTTCGATCAATCAATATAGATGGAGAACTAATAGAAAAACAGTATTCAATCTTTGTTTAATTTTTTTGAAGTTAAATTCCATCATTTAAAAATTCAAAAAATTTAATTTTTAAAAAGGTTTATGTAAATTATTAATAGAAAAAATATGGAATATTACGGATTATGAAGGAATTAAATCCTTTGTTAAGATCGCTTTTATATATAATAGGTGGAGATATTGCCATGGAAGTAGGAATTCAGTTATTGAACACTGAAAACGAAGATATAACTGATGAAGATATAACAGAAAATATTAAAGAACGAATTAAAAGCGGAGATTATAAAATAGATATTGACCCAGATGATACTGTTATTTTAAAATTAAATACAGTAAGAAAAACCTTATACACATTATATAGTGCAAAATTAGCTCAATTTAGAAGAATACGTGATAAGTCTACAGGTTGGTTTATATATTACTGGTGGCATGAATTTGATTTGTTGGAAGAAATCTTAATGGAAAAAAAGAGATTAGCAGAAAGAAAGTTAAGAGAAAGGTTAGAATTTGAAGAAAATAACTATTTTTTTATATGTAAGAATTGTCGAGATTTAAATATTAAATATAATTTTGACACGGCATTTGAATTAAATTTCAGATGTCCGAATTGTGGAGATCCATTAGAAGCTCAAGACAATCAAAATTTTATTCAGTTTTTAAAAGAAAAAATAGTTTCAATTGAAAATGCTGACTTATCAATTGACTCAGAAATTTAATTACTTCTCAATACAGCACCAAAAAAGAATAACTTCTAATAAAAATTATCTAAATTTCCAAGGCGTTTAAAAGTTAATCTTTCTTTTTTGTAATAAAAGCAATATCACCAAGAGAGGAACCACGAGATTTTTTCATATATTTGCTTTGTTTGGCACTTGGTTCAATTTCATCTACTTTTTTTAGAAGCGTAATATTGTAGACTTTTTCTATTTTTTTTGCTAATTTTATAGTTGGTTCAACTTTTCCGGCTTCGATTCTTCTTAGTAAAGAAGGTTTCTCGTTTAGTTTTTGAGCAAATTGATCTTGATTAAATCCACGGGAATTTCGAGCGTTTCTAATTCTTTTCGCGTAATCATGAACAATTTCAATATTTTCATCGCCATCTCTTTTTGGTACAAATTTTTTCACGGGACTCTTAAGTTTAACATATGTCTGCTGTTGAGAATCAGATTTTTTAGGTTCACTCCTGATTTTTTTACCATATTGGGCACAACTTTGACACACAGTAATTTTTGCTTCTTCTATTAAAACTTTTTGTCCTTTTCCCCATATTTTACCTCCACATATGGGGCATTCCTTATCAAATTGATTCGATACTTTTTTTGACATAATACAATCTTATACAATAATTTCTAAGGAAAAGTACTATATATAATGAATTGGATGTAGAACTCTTAAAATTTTCTGTTTAAAGCTAAAAATCGTTATAAAATATAACCTATAAATTTTTTAGAAATCGATATTTTTATCATATTAGTGTATTACCTTAAATTTAAATGAATAAATAGTTATTAATAAATTAGAAAATTTTCTTAAATTTAAATAAATAAAAGATGGGGTATTTTCTTTTTGACAACAACCAAAGAAAGGAGAAAAAAGGAAGAAACTAAGGATGAAGAGTATTTAATTACTTATACAAGGCACCTGGAAAAGAGATTAAGAAATTTAGAGACTGAAAAACAGTTGTTAGATGCTGAACGTCTAAGATTGGAACAAGAACTACATAGGTTAAGAAATGAGATTGATCGGTTAAGAGAACCTCCTTTAGTATCTGCTACTGTAATTGACATGTTAGATGAAACGGGTAAAGTTATTGTAAAAAGTTCTACTGGGCCTAGTTTCGTTGTTAACCCTAGTAGAAAGGTTAAAAACGAAAATTTATCTCCGGGAATGAGAGTTGCTTTAAACCAGAGAACTTTCGCAATAATGGAAATCTTACCAACGAAATTAGATCCTTTTGTAAAAGGAATGGAAGTTATAGATGCAATTCCTAATATTAGTTACGAAGATGTCGGTGGTTTAGATGAACAAATACTAGAGGTAAGAGAAACTGTTGAATTACCTCTGCTAAAACCAGAATTATTTAAAAGAATAGGGATTGATCCGCCTAACGGTGTTTTACTTTTTGGACCTCCAGGGACCGGTAAAACATTAGTTGCGAAAGCGGTTGCCCATGAAACAAACGCTACATTCATTAGAATAATAGGATCGGAGTTAGTTCAAAAGTTTATTGGTGAAGGTGCTCGTTTGGTTAGAGAGATATTTAATTTAGCAAAACAAAAAGCCCCCGCTATATTATTTATAGATGAGTTAGATGCTATCGGGTCTCAAAGATTAAAAATTGCTACATCTGGCGATAGAGAAGTACAAAGGACTTTAATGCAATTATTAAGTGAATTAGATGGATTTGAAGAAAGAGGAGATGTAAAAATAATTGGCGCAACAAATAGAATTGATATTTTAGATCCGGCTTTGTTAAGACCAGGTAGATTTGACAGAATGATTGATTTTCCAATCCCAGATGGGGAGGCTAGAACTTCAATCTTTAAAATTCACTCAAGAAATTTAAGCATTGAGGGAGAAATAAACTTTAAAAAGTTGGTTGAGTTAACTGAAGGCGCGACGGGTGCAGACATAAAAGCAATCTGCACTGAAGCTGGAATGTTTGCAATAAGAAAAGAAGCTGAAGCAATTATTAAAGACGACTTTATTGAAGCAATAAATAAAGTTATGAATAAAATGAAAGATAAAGCTATTGAATCTAAGTTATACTCTTAATCTTCCTTTTTACAAACATATTAAATATTTATAACTTTATTTTTATGTAAATAGTTGCAGTAATTTAATATGGAAAACAAATTATTCTTTGCTTTAAGAAAAGTAAAGGCTATTTCTGATTACCAATTTGGACAAACAGTAACAAATATTTTATTTGAAAATGATAATGATATTCATATTGAGTTTTCTAAAAATACGGATAAAATAAAGCACATATATTACGATGAAAATCTTTTGCTAAATTTGAGACCGACTAATGGATTCTTAACGTTAAGTTTATTTGCAGCTAATAAAATAATTAAAAACATTTCAACACCGAGATTGAGAGCAGTCGTGTTGAATGATATATCTGACTTTATTAGAAAAGGTCGTAACGTATTTTGTAAACATGTTTTAGATATAGATGATAATTTAAGACCTTTAGATGAGATTATTGTTGTTAATCAAAAGAATAACCTTTTGGCAATTGGAAGACTAGCGATCCCCGTTCCTTATGTTCGAAGTTTTAAAACTGGAATCGCAATAAAAGTTCGGAAAGGAAACGATAAATCAAAATTATAAGCCTTAATAAATTTTAATATAACATATAGTTAGGAGTTATTGAGAAAAAAATGGTAAAATTACCAAAAGAGATGCAAAAAAGAGAAAACAGCAAACCTAAGCGCCCTCAAGCAACAAAAAAGAGAGAAGGGCAACAAATTGCTTCAAGACAAATGCGTCGCCGAATGCAACAGCAAGGAGTTGAAATGGATCAAATTAATGCTACTCGAGTAATAATAGAAGGAGTAGAAAAAACGCTCGTAATTGATCAACCAGAAGTTGTTTTAATGAAGCAAATGGGACAAGAAATTTATCAAGTAATTGGTGAAGCACAAGAATATTCTCCAGGGGATGTTTTAATTGGAGAAAAGGAAGATGTTGAGACTACGGAACTTGTTGAAGAATCTGAAACAAAACCAATGATTACTGAAAATGATATAATGCTAGTAGCTGCTCAAGCAAATGTCAATAAAGAAGAGGCGAATGCAGCATTAATTGATAGTGAAGGAGATATAGCAAAAGCTATTTTATTTCTGAAAAATAGACCTTAATAAACTATCAAATAAAATTAGCAAAAAAAAAGAATTAAGAATCATAAACCATTCACTGTTATATAAATAATTTGGTAAGAATGATATGTCAAAAGTAAAGAAAAAACCTACTGGGCTACATGGAGGCTTATCTGAAGAAGAAGTAAAATTCGAGAAAATTATCCAATTTTCAGGTTGGATATTTTTAATCGCTCTAATTCTATTAATGGGGGCGTTTTTTATTTTTGATTCTGTATTAGGGATAATTGAATTAGAATTAAATGCATCAACATTTACGTTAATTATTTTTTTCGGTACTAATTCTGCAATAAGTTTTGGATTAGCTACAAGAATTAAAAAAAATAGAGATCAAAAAAAGAAATTGTTCTTTGATTGGTTAATGGGCGAATTTCTACTTGGCATAATTGCTATTTTTGCTGTAGCTGTTTACCAATGGTAATCATTTTTTATTACATTTCGATTACCAACTATATTTATTTATAATCTTCTCTTGCTGGACTAAATACATCTATGACATCCGTATCTTCCAATATTATCGCCCCGTGTTTTTCGTTAGAATCAAAAACATAACTATCTCCTTCTTTTGCCATAAATTCTCCATTTTCAGTAATAAATTTTAATTTGCCCTTTAACACATATCCAATTTGATGTTCTTTATGTGAATGTAAGGGAATTTTTGAGCCTTTATTTAGAATAAAATGGCATAACATCATATTCTTGTTATAGGTTAAAGTTTTTCTATATATTCCGTGTAAAATTTCTACTGAATCAACAGAATTTTTGCTTACGAGGTTTTTTCTCATCTAAATAACACTTTTAATTTGATTTCATCGATTTTTTATTTAAATATACTCATAGTCTTTAATTTTTAAATTTTATATACTCAATTGAAAATTACAAAATCAGTAAAGACGACATTAATTTATTTAAGGATAAAATTACGAGATTAAATATTGTTCTTTCGAATTTTTCTGAAAAAGTATGGAGCTTTCTGCGGTTTAATTAACTGGTGTTTTAAATTGCAAATCAAGAGTTAATAAATTAAGTTTAAATTGGAAAAAATAATACATTTTTATATCAAAAGAGGTAAAATATAAACGATAACAAATAATTATTAAGGGTATTGTTTCAGTTCATAGTGCCGACAAAAATATTTAGCTTTTAACCTGATAGTATACCTTTATCTCTTATTAGAATATTATAAATTAAAATTTGTGATGGATTGCTATGGTCTTGATTCCAAAATCTGAAACAACTGAAGTCAATAAAGGTTTAAGAAGTGGTTTTTTAAAAAATTTATTACCAAGAGTTTCCCGAACTGAAGGTGATGTAGTCCCTTTTGAACCTCTAAAAATAAAACAGAGTATTGTTAAAGAAACAGGGTTAAACGATAAAGTCGCTGATAGCATAACTGAATTAGCGGTTAGAAGAATTATATCCTCAGGCATAATGTTTCTTTCTGGTCCGCACATTAGGGAAATAGTCTGTTCAATATTATCTGAACAACATTTTGAAGATGAACGAAAGCTATATACCCGAATAGGAATGCCGTTGATGGACTACGAAGCAATTTTAGAGAAGGGCGTGAATGAAAATGCTAATCAAGATATGAATCCTGAGAGCATCCATCATTGGGCTGCTAATAGAATATCTGACGAATATGCGCTTTTAAGAATTTTAGATTCAGAAGAAGCTCATGCTCATCTTTATGGAGATATTCATGTACATATGCTCAGGTATTTTGATTTACGGCCTTTCTGCCAAGAATGGGACCCTCGTATGATTCTTGAGCATGGACTTCCCCCTGTCGATATTTGGGCCCATTGTAGCAAATCTGGTCCAGCAGGAAGTTTACGAGTGGCAGTTACACACTTAGCAAAATGGTTAGGGATTATTCAAGGAGAATTTTCAGGAGGGCAAGGTTACGATTATATTACCACTTTTCTTGCACCTTATGTACGAGGGCTTTCTCAAAAAGAAATTGAGCAATCAATGCAGTGTTTAATATTCGAAACGAATCAAATTTTTGCGGCAAGAGGTGGACAAGTACCGTTTACATCGATTTCATGCACTCCTACAGTTCCAGATGGTTTATTAAATATTCCTGCTATTGGTCCTCATGGAAAAAATATTGGTTTATATGGAGATTATAAAGAAGAATGTCTAAAGCTTTTTGATGCTTTAACAGAAGTTTATATAAAAGGAGATTACAACGGAAAACTATTTGCATTTCCAAAGCATGAAGTAAAAATAAAAAAAGAGTGGCTTAAAGAATTCGAACCATCTTACATTAAAATAATGGAAGAAGTAGCTACGATGGGGACTCCATATTTTCTAAATATGTGCCCAGATTGGATGCCAGACGAAATTCATAGTCAATGTTGTAGAAAATTTCTAAGTGGGAATCAAATTATAAATCAATGTATTGTAGATCCTAAAAAAAGGAAAAATGCAAACATATGGGAAAATTATGTTACCATTGGCTCACTTCAAAGCGTTAGTCTAAATTTACCTAGATACGCATATATGTCCAACAATGAAGACGATTACATTAGGATTTTAGGGGAAAAAATGGAGCTTTCAGCTAGAATCCTAAAGAAAAAATGGGATTTAATGGAAAGGCGATTAAAAACAGGGCATCTACCCTTATGTAGTGGCAAAATTAATGGTAAGCCAATTTTTAAATTGCGAGAGCAAAATCTTTCAATAGGTTTTACTGGCTTGAATGAAGCCGTAAAAAGTATGACCGGCTTTGAATTGCATGAACATGATACAACATATAACCTTGGGAAAAGAATATTAGAATTTATGGTTGCTAAGTGTAATACAATGACAGAAAGAGATGGGATATCCTATTCACTTTGGGAACAACCGTCTGAATCATCAAGTAATCGTTTTGCAAAATTAGATTTAAAACATTTCCCTCAAAAAGCTATTCCTCAATCAAATGGAGTTTCTGCATATTATACAAATTCAGGTCATTTCCGGTATGATGCGGATATACCGTTATCTGAAAGAATTCGAAAACAAGGAGATTATCATCCTATTGTAAATGGAGGTGTAATTACACATATTTGGTTAGGGGAACAAAAACCGGATATTCAGGCTCTTTGGGAACTCACAAAAAATATTTGTCTTAATACAAATACTGCATATTTTGCATATACTACAGATTTTATATATTGTCCGTCCTGTCGTAAGATGTATCGAGGAAGTCAATTTACATGTCCTCAATGTTATTCTGAAGATGTGAAAGTGTATTCAAGAGTAACGGGATATTACAGTGAAGTAAATAGATATAATTTAGGAAAAAGAGCGGAATGGGAAGCAAGAAAACGAGAAAATTTATTTAAATAATTTCTCTTTTTTAATTTTTTAAATATTTTTGAATCTTACTAAATGTATGAACAAAGAATTATCACTTAAAGAATTTCAACAACAAATTGACGAATGGATTCTCAATCACGGGGGTTATTGGCCTCCTCTTTCTATGCTTGGTGCAATTATAGAAGAAGTAGGAGAATTAGCAAGAGAAATCAACCATCTTGAAGGTTTCAAACCAAAGAAGTCTGGCGAAATAAATTTAAATATTGGTGAAGAGCTCGCAGATGTCATTTTTGCGACAATCTGTGTTGCTAATTATTACAAAGTAAATATTAATTGGGAATTAGCCAAGGTTATTGAAAAATATACAAAAAGAGATTCAAAGAGATTTTTATAATTAAAAAGAAGAGCACAAATTTTTAGACAATTTTATTAAGAAAGCTCTATCAATTTGAAAAATTTTAATCCTTTTATGCGTTTTATTTTTTTAAAACATGAATAATGATAATAACAACAACTAATTTATAATAAAAAGATGTTAAAAGAAGGATTAGAGAAACAAGAAATACTCAAATTACTTGAGAAAAAGTTAGAGAAAGATCTTTCGTACGATTCAGGCTTTATTTTAGGGTCCATGTGCACAGAACCTTTAGATTTCGCTAAGAAAATTTATATTAAATATATTTCTAAAAATTTAGGAGATCCCGGATTATTTTTAGGGACTGCAGCCTTAGAAGATGAATTAATTCTTGAAATTGGTGAGTTATTTGGAGATAAAGATATAATCGGAACATTTACTACTGGAGGTTCAGAATCTAATTTAATCGCTATGAGGATTGCTAAAAAATTACGCCCTGAAATAAAAAATCCCGAAGTTGTAGTTTCGGCTTCGGCTCATATTTCCTTCGATAAAGCAGCCGATATATTGGGTATTACACTTAGGAAGGTACAAATAAGGGATAATTTTGAATTAGATTTAAACCATTTCGAATCTCTTATCAATAAAAATACTTGTGGAGTTGTTGGAATAGCTGGTACAACCTCGCTAGGTTTAATTGACCCAATCAAAGATATGGGTAAAATTATCGAAGGAAAGAATATTTTCTATCACATTGATGCCGCTTTTGGGGGATTTGTGTTACCATTTCTAAAAAAACTAAATTATAATATTCCTCCATGGGATTTCTCAGTAAAGCCTGTAAGTTCAATTACAGCCGATCCCCATAAAATGGGTTTAGGTGTAATACCTTCTGGGGGATTTTTCGTTAGAGATGCGTCTATACTACAAAAAACGGGTTTTGAAATTCCTTATTTAGCAGGAGGAAATTTTAAGCACTTTCATATGGTTGGAACTAGACCAGGAGGTCCAATTATCGCATTTTGGGTAATATTGAAAGCTTTAGGTATTAACGGTTTTATTGAGATCGTAAAAAAATGTATGGATAATGCTAAATATTTAGCAAAAAGGATATCTGAAATTAATGGGATAAAATTAGCTGCTAACCCCGTTATGAACGTAGTAGGAATAACAACAGAGAATGGAAAAAGTATATGTGAAATTGATGAAGCATTACGCAATAACAAGTGGATGTTAGGTAAATTTGTAGATTTTAATTTAATTAGAGTCGTACTAATGCCACATGTAAAAAGAGAACACATATCTAGTTTTACTTCTGATTTGGAAAAAGTAGTAAAAAAACTAAATTTATAATATGTTTAGTTAAATAAAAATTTTATAATATCCATCAGAAATATATTTATAAACCAAAAAATAATTTAATAATTTATATAGATTTATTAGGGTTTAATCTCTCTTAAGAAATGAAATAGGAATGGGAAAAAAAAAAAAATCACTTGGAATAAAGACAACAAGATATTTTACCAAAACTTGTACTAAATGTAAGTTTGAATACCCAAATTGGTTTACGAATTGCCCTAAATGCGGTGCTGCTTGGGATTCTGTAGAAGCAGAAAAGACTACTGGTGCAAAAGAGGCGCTAAAGAAAACAATAAAAATTGTTGTTAAAATAACGGAAGAAGATTTTAATAATACATTAGAGAGAGTTAAATTAATTTTTAGCGCTGACCAAGGCCGATCTTGGTATCAAATGGAAATGGAGAACCAATTGGACTTTTTTATAGCAGAAATTACTGATGTTCCTGTTGGATCTGATATTATTTATTACATTGAAGTTATATTAATTCATGGTGAGCAAGTTATTGAAAATAATGAGGGTAATTATTTTCATTATAAAGTTGGCCTACCTATCGAAGATTTAGAAAAAGATCAACAAATTTCTAAAGGAAAAATCGTAAATCATGCGAAGAAACAACTAAATAAATCTGTAAATGAATATAACGAGGTTTTAGAAGATTTTAATTTATTGAAAACACAAATCACAAATGATATAGTCCAAAAACCACCGAAACCACAACCAGAATATTTTATACCTAAATCAGAATCGAATGCAAATTCAAAAAAGGAAATGATTGACAATTCAACTGAAATCTCTCAAATTTTTATTAATAAACCTAGTATACAACCATCTCAGCATCCAAAAGAATATAGCGCTGAAGATAATATTACTATATTTGGAAGACTTCAAACTAAAATTGATCCAGATTT
>Ga0114922_10000380_pt1 | contig 42894 bp, 75 predicted proteins | sample AartaG_FD_100975 | JGI IMG/M metagenome (GOLD analysis project Ga0114922, IMG submission 100975) | Deep subsurface microbial communities from Aarhus Bay to uncover new lineages of life (NeLLi) - Aarhus_00045 metaG | ecosystem: Environmental > Aquatic > Marine > Oceanic > Sediment | place... | reverse complement strand
CGGCAATTTGCCTATATTTAGTGTTAGGCAACGTGCTTTACTTTGGTGGAATGAAATGAACTTAGAAGAACAGTTTTACGTGACCATAGAGCATAATGACCTAATACAAGGCGACTGCACCAGACACCCACACACATTGACAGGTACAGAGATTGAGATTATTTGGAGGGCGCATGTTGCCTAACTAGTAAATATACGTAATACAAGTTTATGTAAAATAATTAATTAATAATATCATGTTAGAAGATGAAATATTAGAAGAACTATATAGTTTACCTCAAGAAACATTACATAAAATATTACAAGAACTTGTAAATGAATTATTATGTCCTGTTTCAAGAGCAAAATGGAAAAAAATAAGAAGTGATAAAAGATGTGATAAAGCTATTTATAATCAAATAAAATCAGGAAAGATAAAAAATATAGATATAGCGGGCCGGAGATTACCTTATGTAAATTGGAATTATTTATAAAGATTATAAATTACAATAAAATGTAACATTGTATTACATTTAGTTGTATATTTGTTTAACGGTAAGTATATGAATAGTGGCGGGTGTAGCGAAAATCAGTTTCAACTTATAATTCCGCTGGTGAAATGGGTAGAACCTACATACACCGACTGAAGCCCGCCATTTTTTATATTACCTTGTTAGCTGACTGGTGCGGATAATTTAGTACAAACTTTAATAAATGAACGAATGTAAAAAAGAAAAAAAAGGGAGGGAAAAAATATTAGTTTCCTTTTCAGCAGGAGAAACTTCTGCTTATATGTGCAACTTATTAAAAGATAATTATAGCGATAAATACGAGTTTATATTTGTGTTTGCCAATGTTGGAGAAGAGCATGAAGAGACTTTAATATTTGCTGATAAATGCGATAAGTACTTTGGGTTAGGTTTAATTTGGTTAGAACCTAAAATAATTCACGAAGCAGGGAAAGGCACAAAGCATACAATAGTAAACTTTGAAAGTGCCGAAAGAAGCGGAATAGGTGGAAACTTTGAGGAATACATTAAAAAGTTTGGAATACCTAACTACCAAAATATGACTTGCACAAGGGAGTTAAAAGAGCGACCTATTACAAGCTACGCAAGAAGTGTCGGGTGGAAAAATAAGGACTATAAAACCGCTATTGGTATTAGGTATGATGAAATAGATAGGATGTCAAAGAATAAAGAAAAACTTAATTTATTTTACCCACTTATTGAAATTAAGCCAACGACTAAAAAGGATGTAAACTCCTTTTGGGATGCGATGCCGTTTAGACTTGAAATTACTGGATGGGAAGGTAATTGCAAAACCTGTTGGAAAAAATCATTTAGAAAACTTGCAACCTGCTCAATTCATCATCCAGAATGGTTTGAATTTAATAACGTAATGATTGAGAAATACGACAACCACGTTCCCACAAGAGATAGAAATAAGTTAATCATTCCTATTAGGTTCTTCAGGGGAAACAAAACGGTTAAAGAAATATTTGAAATAGCAAAACAGCCAAAATTCAAAGAAGCTGATGATGAAAATAGACAATATGATTACCATACGCAAACGCAATTAGATTTAGAATACGATTGTGGAATTTCGTGTGAACCTTTTAAATGAGTTTGAAAAACTCAAAGTGCGAGGGCTTTTTTCTTTTTGGTCAAATTAGTAAACACTCGATTAAATGTAGAAACTAGCACTTGCACACAACTAGTAAACAAACCTAATACAAAAAAATAAAAAAATGATTTCAGACAAACAATTAGACAAATATACCCCGGATGAATTAGTGGAGTTATATTTTAAGATAAAAAAAATGTTAAATCCTGTATCTGTACCAGAATTCATAAAGCTAACAGGGATAAAGGAATGTCAAAAAACTATTTATAACAGAATGACAATTGTCAAGAACCCAAAATTGAAAATAAAACATGATAAATTATTCAGAGAACGAGCACCTTTTGCTAATTATTTTATTAAGACACGTTCTAAATAACAAAAAAAGTGTTAAAATATTTGCATTAAATTACAATATGTTGTAACTTTATTTAGAATTTAACGTATAATTAAGTAATAACACTAAAAATAAAGCAAAATGAAAAATTTAACAGAAACAATCAAAACAGAAGCCGAAAACTTAGGTATTGAAAAATTTGAGGTAGTTAATGAAGTATCTATAATGGTTGAAGGTCGTGAAAAATATCAGGTAGTACCTGAAGAAGTTGCTGAAACAATATTAGAAGATTTTAAAAACTATGATGGCTTTGAAGCTCATAGCTTTGATTTTAATGGTCTTACTTATTATTTTGTAAAACAATAAAATTACACTAAAAATAAAACATCATGAAAACAACGACATCAATCAAAAGGCTTATCGAAGAAGGTTTACTTTATGAATCTGATTATAAAAATTTTTTCACAAATGAAGAAGTTATCTGCGCTGCCGCTATTTTAGCTTATAAAAACGGTGTTAGAACAGAATATGAACTTTACCAAGTTATTTGTGATGATTGCGACATGAGCATGACTGCTGCGCTAAATAATATGGATATTGAAGAATTATTGCATTATGCTGAAATTCATTCATAATATAACAACATTTTATAACTAAAAATAAAGCATCATGATGAACTATTCAATTTACTTCAACAAAAAACAGCAAGAACAAATGACAGCATTGTTAGATGTTATTGCAGAAAAAGCAAAGTTACAAAATCAAGGTACTTGTACAATTCATGAAGATTTCTATAATCAAATTCATGAAATAAACCAAAAAATTACAGTAGTTTCATGTAATTATTATGACTGTGATGGTAGAATTGCCTTTGCGATGATTTTAACAAATAATTATGGTAACACAATCAAATTTGAAGGCAATGATTATAAAGGTTTTGTTTTCGGTGCACCTAGAGGCCATTTAAATAAATATTATAAATTAAGATGGTAACCCGCTTAGTTTCGCTTTATTCTAAGCGGGACTTGCCTCGCCTCGCCTCCTTCGGGTTGCGGGGCTTTAGCAGTAGTAATAACAATTAAAAATAAAGCAAAATGATATACACAATACAAAATATGAAAGACAGCATATCAGGCCACGGCACAACAAGTCAGCAATTATTAACCGATGCTGATGATGAGATTTTAAAAAGGGTTGCTGAAAGAATGGCTAACAGATTAAATGCAATGACAGACGAGCGGGTTGTGAATCTTTTTAACAAACAAAACGGCTTTAAAATGCGTGTATTTGCGCCGGGTATGTATTTTATACCTGATAATATTCAAAAATATTCATGTCAAATATAAAAAAATGACAAAGCAAGAACTTAATAAAAGAGAAGTAGAGATACATTTCAAATTGAAAAGCTTGAACTATATACATTTTGAAAGTTCACGATCTAAACAAACGAACTTAATCGAACAGGCATATATTATACGAAACCAAAAAACCATCTATGAAGATGAATATTATAAACAATTATTAAGCGAACCTAATAAACTAGAATCATGAAAATATTAATATCTTCGAAACATTTGGCATCAATTTTAAATGATATAGATTTTGAAAAAGAATTTGTAACAAGTGTATATTCTAAGAAGAATGGTATAACTATAGATACAAACTCCTGGAGTTATAATACAAACTGCGAAGTGTCAGAAGCTAATATTTCAGTTATTCAGAAAAATAAAAGGTGGGACCAGTTAAAAATATTAGTTAATAAAATAGACAACCAACCAATTGTTTTGAAATTATTTGAGAATACATTAAATGTAATAATATCATATTGATAAAAATAAAACATCATGAACCTATTTAAACGTAAATCCAAATACAAGTGCCATATAAGCGTTTTACCGAACGAATGTGAACAGGGGCTACTTGCTATGAAACAAGGTGCAATCGTAAGGGAGGGCTTAGATGAGATACCAGAATTAAAATATTTAACAGGGGCATTAATAGAATTATCAGGAATAGATACAATTTGTTTAAACTGAAATACTATGGAAACATTTCTAGATAAAAGAATAAACGAGTTAAAAACGTACAAATCACGTTTAGGACACCATCCAACCAAAACCGAAATTAAATATATAATATCTGAACTGGATAAGCTTAACAGGTATGATTTTAAGCCATTTATTGAAAAGCTATTTAAAGCTGTTTATCGTGCCGGGGTAATTGATTGCATAGAAAATGAAATAACACACGATAGCCAATACGATGAAGAAAAAGTATATAATGAATCAATAGAAATAATTTTAAGGGATTTATAAGGATAAGTAAATAATAATTAGTATATTAAACAATTAAAACTAAATAAATTATGGCAATAAATGCAACAAACGAAAGTAAACCAAAACAATTAATACCAATTGGTAATTATATTGCAAGATGTTATTCTATGATACATCTGGGAACATGTATTGAAAATATTATGGGTGAAGATAAAGTGATGAATAAAGTAATTATAACATGGGAATTACCAAATGAAATGCGTATATTTAATGAAGATAAAGGTGAACAACCTTTAGCTATTTCTAAACAATATACATTAAGTATGCATGAAAAATCAAACTTACGAAAAGATTTGGAATCATGGAGAGGTAAATCATTTGTAGAAGCAGAAGCAAAATGTTTTGATATTACAAAATTATTGGAATTACCTTGTATGTTGAATATTATTCATAAGCAATCAAAATCAGGAGTAACATATAATGCAATTTCTGGTATAACCAATATCCCAAAAGGGATAGAATGTCCACCTTTAATTAACAAGAGGTTTGAATTTGATTTTAATACCGGGTTTGATTTAGAGGTATTGGACAAGCTGCCTGATTTTATAAAAGACCGTATTAAAAAATCAGATGAATATAAGGCAATAATGAACCCTGAAAATACACAAATTGAATCAGATGACGATTTGCCACCGAGTGAAAAATTAACTATAGATGAATCACCAATTAAGAATGAATCAGAAGAACCAATATTTTAAAAATCATGAAACAATCAGATAATGTAATGTATTACGTTGATCAATTACCGTCAACAATTGAAAGTATTGAAAAATTTGAAGCACATTTTATATCAGAAATGGAAGATAAAAACCCGCTTCAAATAGCAGTACAGTTAAAAGCATTGGAAGAACTTGTTAAACGATTGCGGGCAAATAACAGGGTTCGTAATTATATAATGTCAGAAGTAGATAAATACCCGGAACAAATCTTTGAAAACAACGTGGCTAAATTTGAAAAGGCAGAAACTAATGTAAAGTATAATTATTCAAAATGTAATGATACTGTTATTAATGATTTAATGATTGAACAACAAGAACAGGATAAAAAGATAAAAAAACGTCAAGAGTTTTTAAAAAATCTTGATATTGATAATCCAGTTGCTGATACAAAAACAGGAGAAATATTAAACAAGCCTTTAAAAACGTCAAATTCATACGTTAAAATAACACTAAAATAAAAACTAAACAATCATGAAAAAAATAATAACAACAAATAGTAATTCAATTGCTATAATTGATTATTGTGTTGAAAAGATTTCAACTGAGAATGATTTAATTATTGTAGGTAATAAAATTAGGGATATAACATTTTATGAAGATAATTATTACCATTCAGCTTATAAAATAAGTTTTACATATTACAAGTTAATCAATGATGAAATTAAAAAGTTATTAAAATATAGGAAAAAAGTGACTAAGGATGATTATAAAAAAAATTATGATCTATTACCATTTTAAACAAAACAATCATGAAAAATATAATCATAATAATATTATCAATAATCTCTACAATTGTCATTTATTATTCAGTAATTGCCGTTTATTATTTAGTAAAAAATGGCAATGAGATGCAAGAGAAGGACGAAATTCACAAAGATTTATTAAGACAACAAATGAAATCAGCGTATTATTTCGGGTATTTTGCCGGGGCCGACAACGTACAATTCAGTCCTGATTGCAACCTGGACGAAGATGTTTTTAGATATGATTTTGACGAATATAAAAAAACTGTTATAAATAAATATAAATAGTAAAGAAATATATGATAATTTATAATGAAAAAATTTAAAGAACCGAATAAGAAATACGTTCATAAAAACTTGGATCAATTCAGAATATCTGAATACAAAACAAATATTCAAGATCGTAAAGATGTGATTAAAAAATTAGAAGAATATTACAGGAAAGAAAGGATCTTTTTTTAATTTAAAAAATAAGGTTATGAGAAATAAAAGAATTGTTAGGACACATTCCATGATTAGGAAAGTAATTTGTAATTATTTTAATCTTAATTATAATGATATTGATATTAATACACGAAAAAGAGAAATATGTGAGCCCCGTCAAATAGAACATACAATGATGAAAGTTTATACAAAAGCATCGTTAAGTGAAATAGGTGTATTGGGAGGCGAAAAGGACCATGCAAGTGTTTTACATTCTAAAAAAGCTATTAATAATTTATTAGATACTGATAAGGATTTCGTTATAAAATATAGAATAATACAAGATATGTTCAATGATGAAAAATTCAACCAGGTAAAAAATGTATTTATGAATATTAAAAATCACATGGATAAAAAAAATTATCTCATAAAGCATTATAAAGAAAATGAAAGGATAAGAGAAGAATCAAATTATGTAGATCAAGAATTATTATCAATAATAGGTAATTAATAAACTAAAACATTAGATAATAACATTAAATAAATTTGCAGATTAAATATAAATGATTAATTTTGCTTATCCCTTTTAGGGAATTTTTTAGGATTAAAAAGTAATAAAAAGATTACAATGGATTTGAAAGAATTAATAAAAAGTAAAGGATTAAAACAAAACTGGATAGCCGAGCAAATAGGTATAAACATTAACACCTTAAGGGCTTATCTAAATAATGAAAGAAACATGCCTCAAAATGTATCAGACGACATTAAAAAGTTAATAGGAGAATAAAAAAATTTACAATAAATGTAATAAATTAATTACAAATAAAAACTATAAATGGAAAATGTAGATACAAAAAACCAAGACAGAGCAGCTTTCGCTTGTTGTGATGAAGTAAATTACTTGCAAGAAGGATTGACAAAACGTGAATATTACGCAGGGCAAGCAATGGCTGCCATGATAGCTAATCCAAACATATTAAGACCACAAGAGAACGATAAAAAAGAAAGTGACTTACTAAAGTTTTCAGCCATTGCGGTTGAATATGCAGATGCTTTATTAAGTGCGTTGGCAAATGAAGCATAACGTTAAATGTATGGTTAGTGGCGGATTTAAGACCACGAACCTATCAAAGCGCGCAAAAGTAAATGAAAAGTAAAAATTTAATATTAACCACAGCACCCGCCATTAACTATACATATTGTTATGGTTTCGTGCTTTAATACAAATAATTATGAACGAATTTAAAGGAACAATCGGCAAATGGGAAATGGTTTTTGAAAGATATACCAAGAACCCCAAAAAGATATGTACAGGTGTTGGAATTATTACAGATATGGGAAGTGGTACATATTATGAAATGATTTGTAATTCTTTATTACCAAGCACGGATAAGGAGTATATTAAACAAAGTGAAAAAATAGAGGCAGATATGAAATTAATTGCTGCTGCACCTAAATTATTAGCCGCTTTAATTGAAATATCTGAGGGGAAAGGACGATATAATGAAGACAAATTAATTCATGCTTCAAACACGATAGAAGATATGATTCAATTAGCAAAAGAAGCAATCAACGAAGCTGTTTCTTAGCATGAACCATAACAAAGAAATAAACGATAAAGAAAATGGCTAAAGAATTACCTTATTTTAAATTTTTCCCCGGTGAATGGGTGACAGGTGATATAACAATGATGGATTTAAAGGATCAGGGTTTATTTATAAATATTTGTGCTCATTATTGGAATAAAAATGGATGTATTTCTTTGGAAAATATAAAATTAAGATTTAAAAAATATAGTTCTAATATAGATAGATTAATAACAGCGTCAATTATTAAAATAGATGAAAATAATAATTTAATTATCAATTTTTTAGATGAACAAATAAATGAATTTTTTGAATTAAGAGAAAAAAGAAAAAAGGCTGGAGCAAAAGGTGGATTAAAAAATAGTTCATGGAATGAAGTTGAAAGAAAAGAAGGGAATCAGCTTTATATTTTATTTATGAATAACAAAGAAGAATCATTTATTAAAATAGGTGTCACTGAGAAAAGTATTTCAAGACGTTATAGCATTAAACCTAAATATAAAATTATAACATTATATCAGTTATTTTGTGATAAACCAATTGAACATGAAATAAAATTAAACGATTTATTAAAAAATTATAAACACGAAACGCTAGATAAATTTCCTGGTTATATGGAATGTTATGATACTACATGTATTGATATAATTGATAATTATATGATAAATACTGGGTGCAAACCATTAATAAATCATAAGCAAATCATAAGCAAATCACATGAATTAAGAGAAGATAAGATAAGAGAAGATAAGATAAGAGAAGATAAGATAAGAGAAGATAAGATAAGAGAAGATAAGAGAAAAGACTTTATCGACAAAATTGTCGATTTATTCAAAGATGCTTATGAAAAGAATTTTGAATTACCTTATGAAATAACAAATAAAGGAAAAGAAAAAGGTTGCGCCGGGAAAATTTTGAAGATTTATAAAGATAAATGCCCGGAAGCAAATAGCGAAGAAACTTTAAAAGCACTTGAAATATATTTTAATTCATGCTGTCAGATTGAAGATAATTGGCTTTCACAAAACATGAGTTTACCAATTATACTAAATAAATTTAATGAGATAAACAAAATATTAAGAAATGGAAAATCAAGTAAAGGGGCAACAAATAAACAGCTTGCAGAAATGCTCGCCAATAAATTTGGTACAGACAGGAAGAAATAGATATGAGATGTCTATTTATTCAGGTGAATTGACCACAGAATGTGTTTTAAAACAGGTTAGCCGACTTAAAAAAGCATTTCCAGGTATTCCGGTTGAATTTTATGATATATTAACAGATCGTTTAAAAGAGTGTAATTTTAATGATAAAAGATTAATAGATTCTGTTAATAATGTAATTGATAATTGTAAATATCCAATACCTACTATTGCGGATTTTATTAGTTTTGATAAATTAGTAAAGTTATATAATTACGAAGCCATGTGCAAAAAAGTGAGCGAATGGGGCATTAAAGTGTGGAAGGAATATAAAAAAATTAAAGTTAAAGATAAAATGTATTGGTATGATTTAAGCGAAATTAATCAATAAGTTCAGGGATATAAAGAATACTATTGTAGTTAATAGAAATAAAAACAAATAAAATGGAAAAATCAATTGAAAAATCACAAGAAATAGCAGATAAAATTATACCAGTTCTACAAGAAGCTGCTAAGTTATTTATAGATTTACCTTATTTACGAGAATTTGAAAACACAATTAAGGAAAAAATAAGCATGAATCAATCAGCTTCCGTAATGGTTTATGCTGTTGGGGGTAATGCTGAAAAAAATATTAAGGAGCAACAATTTTATTTAAAAAGGTTGTCTGCTATTATTAATCTCATTGAAATATTGTATGAAACTGAATTGCACAGAATACATGAAAATGAAAATGACAAAAAAATCATAAGAGAATTGTTTGAATAAAGAATAAAAATTCATAAACAACAATTAAAATTATTTTAAATGCTAGACCATATTAAAAATTTAGATGAATTAGAAAAAGAAGCTAAACAAATAGACGAATATTTATCGATAACATGCTCAGAAGAGCCGATGCAAGCTCTTGAACGTGGTAATGATTTACTTGTGTATTTAGCACGAAGTGGCAAGATGGTGGCAGATGCTAAATATTGGCAAGATGAAGCGATCAATAACAGTATAATTCAAAAGTTAAAAGATCAACTGGATTTATCGCCGATGATATTAAAAAAATTTATAGAAAGTAATTGTAAAAGAGAGAATTATTTAGTAAATTGGTTGGATAGAATAAACAGGACATGTGTTCATCAGATTGATTTTTTACGGACAATAGTAAGTTATGCTAAAAACCAGAGATGATTTACAATTATCAATAGATATATATACATTTGTGTAGTTAACGACGAACAGACAGCGTTATGGGTATGTTTGCCCACCGCATAAAACTGAACTTAATTTGAAATACTTAACTTAAAAAAACAGTGCGATGGAAATAGGAAATATAGTTAAAATAGGTAAAAAATATTTTGAAGTAACTGGAAATTCATTATATAAATCTTATGGATTTTTAGAGGTTATAGCTTTAAATCACGATACAGCACAAGAAGTAAGGATAAATGCCGAAAGTATTGATTTAGTGTGGAGGCAAAAACCTCTACCGCTGTAACTAATATGATAATTAAATAATTAGAAATGATAACAGAAAACCAATAACGGATTTAAAGCACTATATTATGACAGAATTAGAAAAAGTACAAGAACAATTGGAATTGGCACTAAATGAAATTAAGGGCATTAAAGGTAGAAATGTTGAATTATTGCATGACTATGTTTTTGAAGCACATAGGTTAGTTAAAAAATTAACTATACCAGTTAATTAAGCTTATGAGATATTTAATAACATCACCGAGATTTGAGCCATTTTTTACACAATGGTTTACAGTAGAAAATAATTTAGCCGAAGACATGACCGTATTTGATTTACACTTAAACAAGTATATTAAAAATGGCATAGACTGGACTGAGATTGAAATAGACCATCTTTAATTGGCTATAACGGCTGGCGGTATGGGTATGTTTGCCCATCGCACAGCATCGGTCTTAAATTGAAATACAAAAACAGTAATTAAATTTTTTTATATGACACCAAAAGAAAAAATTAAAGAAGCAAAAAAGCTTTTATGGGAAGCCACAAAAGAACTTAAAGCAATAGAGACAAAAAAAGAACTCAATGAAGTATGTGAATGTGGACATAAGAGAAAATATCATTCAGTATCGCATAGTATTAATTATACTGGCGGGGTTTGTTCTAAATGTAAATGCCTTAATTTTTTAGAAGCACCTAAAAAAAATTTAATTACGGCGCAAACCGCAGAACCTAAATTGAAAAATGGCAAATTACCTATACCGCATGTTAGGGTAAGTGCTTTAATTAAACGCTTTTCGGAGTGGAATAACAAATATCCAGAAGGCAGAATTTATAGCATAAACTCTAAAGATGGAATGGAAATGATTAGGGAACTTGATGAACTTGTAGACGAAGCTCAAGAGCTGAATAAGCATTTGCCCTAACGTTGGCAATATGAAAAGTACGACAATTTAGTAGAAACATTGATTAAACGAACAAATAAAAATTATGAAAGCAATTACTAGAATTTTATTAGCTATTTTAATAATAGCAGCGGCATTTGGTGTAGTAATAGGTGTGTTTTGGCTTTTAGGAATAGCAGCTAATGCGGTTGGACTTATGCCATATATGATAGAAGGTGGTGGATTTGACGATATAGTTATGGATGGAATAATGACATTGTGCCTATTGATGTTGGGTGCATGTATGTTAGGATTAGTATTTTCCGTGGCGGAGGGGTTGAGATAATTTTTATTCCCCGAAAACCACTGACCCCGATTAAAAGAACGGACGTAGTATTTTTTATATTGCGTGTTATAAACTGGCCGTTCTTTTTTGGGTTGTGCGTTTGACGGCTTGTTTATAACTACTTTATATAAGTAATTAACAACTGTAACTAATATGATAATGAAAAGAAAACCAATAACGGATTTAAGTATAGAAGAAGCAAATGAAATATTAGACTTTGTTTACCCGGGAGATGACCATACTAATATTAGATTATCATTTATACCTGTGAAGTGTGAAAATGGTGAAAAAATAACAATGGGAGGAAGGTCAATTGTAGGAATAACTTACAGGGGGGGAATAAATAATGACGGAATGGTTCTTCATTTTGACAATAGCAAAGCAGTTTTGTGGCTTTATCAAAATGGGTACGAGATAGAGGAATTACTTAATGAGAATATTTGTATGAGTGAAATGCAATCTGATTTTAGTAACTTTGCACAAGAGGTTGAATTGATGTCAATAGGGGAAGATGGATTTAAAGATGGCTATAAACATAATTGGAATCTTGATTATGTAAAGAAAAAATGCAAGGAATTACTTGAAAAGTATTATTATAAGTTTTAAAATAAGTTATGAAAATATTATTACAAACAACAAAGTGTATAGAGAAAGAAGTAGATTGTCCATTTTATGCATATTGCCAGGAAGAGGATTCAGAAATATTTGTAAAAATAGACGAAAAAACCTTTAGTCAAATAATAATATTTCAATATGGCAAAGTAGAAATATATAGGGGCAATAATCATAATGAGATGGCTGCGGTATGGTATCGAAATAAAAGTAATAAAGAAAAATGGATTGAAGCTGTAAAACAAGTTAAGCAATATATAAGTAATTTTAATTAATTATGAAAACAGAAAGAGAAATATTTATAGAAAGGATAGAAAGTTTCTTTGAAAATGGAAATATAACCAAAGCGCAGATATTTGATGCCTTTAATAAGTATGAGGATGCCATTGAAGATGAAGATGAAGATGAACCTTATTTTGGATGGTGTGATGTTGAAGGGTGTGAGAATGAAGGGTGTTCAGGGGGTATGGCGTGGGATAATACAGGTAAATATTGGACAGTATGTCACAAGCACTCACAACAACATCGGGAAGGAAAACCACAACCTAAAATGAAACAAAGCGCCATAGAAAGGGAAAACAGGAGGGATAAAGAAACCGGATTTTTAAAACTAGCAAATGAGTAACATTATATGTAAAATATATAGTCATAAATGGAGGTATAATTTTAAATGTATACCACGTAGGAGAAAATGTATTAGGTGTCATTTACAACAAAAAGCAGTATTTAATCGAGAATACAAAAACCTGCTTTATGATGAAATTATGACATGGAGAAATATTTGACAATTAGGAGGTTAAGAAAATTAATATAGAATAAACATTTAAAATGAAAAACAAAGCTATAAATAGTTATATGAAACCAAATAAGTATCATTCGAAAAAGGCAACATATAATGGATATACTTATCATAGCACTCTTGAAGCTAATTATGCAAGGCAATTAGACTGGCAGATAAAAGCAAAAGAAGTAAAATCATGGGAAAGGCAATATAAAATAGATATTACAGTAAACGGGATTCATATAACGAATTATTTTATAGATTTTAAAGTATATTATACAGATGGGCATGTTGAATATATAGAAATAAAAGGATTTGAGACAGATTTGTGGCGTATAAAATGGAGATTGGCACAAGCTATGTACCCTGATTATACATTTAGATTAATTAAATAAAGCAAGAAATAAATAACATAATTAAAATATACAATTGAAAACAGCAATAATAGATTACATAGAAGATTTTCTTATAAAAAATGGATTTGAGAAAACGGATTTTAATATGTTTAAAAATGATAAATGTTCTGTTATGGTCCCTGTAAAATGGGAATGTTATGAAGTGTATATATTTAAAGAAAAAGGTTCAATGTATACAGGTAGTCTTAAAATAAGTGAACTTGCAGGGCTATTGACATATAATGGATTGATGGATAAAAACTATAAACAATGATAGTATCAAATGTAAAAATAAGAATAGATAATTCGGATGGATCATATAGTGAACATGAGAATATACTCCCTTATGAAATAGCGGAAGAATTATTATGTTTATATATAGACTGGAAAGATAAATGGATGACAACAACTAAAAATACTGAGGAATTTTTAGAATCAGAAAAGGAATTTAATAAAAAACAATAAATTATGAAAACATTATTATTAGTAGTATTTAAAATTATTGAAGTTTTGATATGTATTGTACTAATGTGGTTAATAGCATTTATTATGTATGAATATATCCCAAGAATAGCGGAATATATAGCCGAAATGTCAATGTGGATGTATATAATTATATTTTGTATTGGAATAACATTTATTTATTTAAGTGGAATCATAGACGACTGGATAAATTGGAATAAAAAATTAATAAATAAAATATTAAAGAAATGAATAAAAATATTTTAAAAGATTTAAACAATAAACAGGCAATTATGTATATAGATGCAACGCCTGATAAAAATTATGTGCTTAGAATACTAATGGCATATAGAGAGAATTGTAATATTAAATGGTGTACCGGAACAGATGGAACATGTGATAATCCTTTATATCAAAAAATGAATGAAGATCAAGAAAAGAGGGCTAAGTTATTAGATGAAGCAATTTTAAAATTAAAAATATGATAAAGCTATTAATAAATATGATACAGCTATTAATAATACTACTTTCAATTATATCATGTTTAGTAATATTTGGAATACCAATATTGGTAATTAATTTAGTGATTAAACTAATTAAGAAAAAATAATGCGATGGAAAAAACAATAAAAGGATTAATAGTAAAAATTAACATACCAAAAAGTAAAGTATTTCGTGGATTTCACACGATTGCCAATAAAGATGGAACATATCGCATATTTGGAATTTGCGATGCAGATACGAATATGATAACTACAGATAGTTTTGAATTTGTTGATGTATTTAGCGTTAAAAAATGTAAAACCAAAAAAGAAATGAGTTTAACAAAAAGACAAATATCTAAAGCAAATACGTGGATGAAAAAACATAAAAAGTATATTGATAATATGACTAAAAATATAACATATGGTTATATGCCGTCAGAAGAAGAAGTTAATTCCCCTGAATTATGGGGGGCCCCGAATTGGAAATGGTTTAAGAATAATTTATAAATTGGATATTATGACAACAATTATACAGATATTAATTCAGGTACAGCCTTTAAATAGGTTAGGGGACACAGCAGGCCGGGCAATAGGAATAGTATTTATTGTATTCTTGATTGTAGCTATATTATTAGCAACAGGAAGTACGTCAAAAAAAAGTAAATAATTTTGTTGGCGAAGCGAACTGTTAAATTAAAATTTGAGCGAATGGATAAAGAAAGTAGATACGAATTACAATTAATAGACTGCAATTGCAATGATTGTAAATTTATGGAGCGGGATTTGGAGCGTTTTAAAAAATCGCTTGATGACCACCATAGATGGCAGCTTAACCATTTTAATATAATCAGAAATAACCTTTATAAAAAGGCAGAAGATTGGAAACGCAGAGGATTTCCAGAAAAGTACGAAATAGTTAAGCGTGAAGCTGATAAACTGAAGTTTCAGTTTGATAAAAAGGAAGCGATGATTAATTATGGCAAATGCCTTAGGTTTAATAAAGCAGTTAGTTTTATCCCTAATACATGCCAACTTGAAACGCAGGAATGTTTCGAGCATAGGCGTACGATGGCAATTATAATTTAATTGCAGCTAACGTTTATAATAAGGTGAGTAGCCGACCTTGATAGGCTTCAAATTAACACGAATGTTTAATCGGCTATTCACTTTATTGTGTGTTAGCCACAGTTTTTAATTATTATGAAACAATTAACTTATACGAAAAAAACTTCTTTGATTTTACACACAGAAGATTATTCAAATGCTGGACTAAAACAGGCTGATATTATGAAAGCAATTGAAAAAATAGACGGAGTTTGGATGGTTGAAAGATTCCCAATTAATTCAAATGTTTTAGTCCACATCAAAGGTCATTCAGAAAGTTATATCAAAGAAGTTTTTACTGATATACACTACACACTTGAAAGTATGCTACATTAAATTGTGGCTAACGGTACGGCAATATGATTAGTTGCTATACTGCAAACTTTAAAATTTAGTATAAACCTTAATAGGCAATTAATTATATTGCTTGTTGTAAATCTTTAAAAATTATGGAACATTGGGAAGATATTTTAGAAGCCATTAAAAAGTTGGTAGGTACTGATAAAGTTACAATATACTTTAAAGAGAATAAAGAAGAAGCAGAAGTTCATATAAACGATAAATATTGGGGTACTTACGATACCAAATAATTTTATTTGTTTATAACAAAGAAATATGAATCGTTTTAATGTGTGTTATACATTGTTGTACACAGTACGGTGAATTTAATAATAACTTAAAATTGAAATACAAATGGAAATTGACAAAAGTAAATTAACGCACATTGGAAGTATGAACTACATACTCCAAATATTCTCTGAAAAATATTCAGATGAAGTGACAGTTGACCAATATCAACCAAGAAAAAATAGGGTTTGGAATGGTGAAATGACTAAGGAAGAACTGAAACCACAAGTTGAAGAAACTATTGAACGTATGAAAATTGCCATAACCCAAATGCAAGAATATTTGGAAGGCAAAAGAGATACAGTTTATTACTGGGAACTTGAAAACGAAGTACATAAGTAGTATTGTGTACAACAAAGAAATATGAATCGTTTTAATGATTTATTTTAAAGTTAGCGTGAAAATAAAGAATTAGTTTGTTTATTAAACAAATAATAATTAATTTAGTATATGTTTTTTCATTGATGAAAAAAACCTGAAATAGTTTTTTCATGATAGTAATGTTTAGTTTATATTATGTTAATACCCACCTCCTGTTTTACAGGTTTCAGGAGGTATTTTAACAAAACGGATTTATGAAGGGGGCTTTTATTTAATAAAATACTACACTATTGCAGGCGCAATAGCTCCCTCAAGGATACGTTCTTGAGGTTTTTTTGTAAAATATGTTATATTTGTATATGACTTTAAAATACATATAATTATGTCACAAAAAATTCAAAGAAAAAAAGGCAGCAACAGGAAGCATGGCAGGAACAAAAGAGCAAAAGATCAAGCTATGTCAGCTTATGTCCGGGGAAAAATTACTTTTGAACAGTATTGGAAACGAAGCCGTTAAAGTAATTTAGCGGTTTCTGCTTTTATATAAAATAAATGTGTTATATTTGTATGGAACTCTAAAACACACACACGTTGATATGTTTGTAATGGTATTTTCACCAGCTAACAAACAGGCCCTCTTAGCAATATGAGGGCTTTGTTATTTATAATTATTCTAAATAAGATTTGCATATGTCATTATTAACAACTATATTTGTAGTTATAATATGAACAGTTTTGAAATCATATCAATTAATAGTGATAAAAAGAAAAGAGGTAAACCTTAATTCTAATGCATCGGTAAGAAAGATTACTGAAAGGGAGGCTATTAAATTGTTTGAATCAAAAGAAACATTAAATTAAAATGCCAGCAGGAGCCCCATACGGAAATAAGAATGCAGAAAAATGGTCATTTAAAAAAGCAGTCCGTTTATATCATGACGCTATAGAGCTAAGTAAAAAAAAAGAAACATATTATTTAAAAATAGGTGATAAAACAGTTGAAGTAGAAGGTTATAAATATGATTTCATAGGGGAAATAGCCAGGGAATTAGGGACATATCACCAAATGATCACACAACATCTACCAGCGAGATTTACAAAATTACAAAGACTTAAAAATCAATTGTTTAATAACATAGAATCAAATTGTTATGTAAACGCAAAAAAAGGTCTTATAAAAGAAGCTACCGGAATAGTAAACCTAAAAAGTAATTGGAAATGGACTGATAGAAGTAATAACACAATAGGCGTAGATGAAGAAATGAAAAAATATCTTAAAGAATTCAAATCTAAAAAACCAAATGAGTGATATTGAAACAACTCATATATTTGATTTCATAATAAATAATTATCTTAAAAACAATAAAAAGAAAATATTTGCGTTAGAAGGAAGTTCTGGGGCGGGTAAGACTTATGACATAATTCATTTTATAATGAACTATTGCCGTATTATGTCATTTGAAAATAAACGAATAGTAATTGGAAGGGAAACTTATAAAGATTGTAAGGAAACAATCATGTATGATTTTATTAAACGGTTAAAAGAAATCGAGTGGTATAATCAAGATCATCATGTTAGGTCAGATGAACAGAAATATTTTTTATTTGGCAATGAAATATCATTTACTGGATGGTCCAATAACGGACAACCTTCAAAACGACAAGATGTATTAGTATGTAACGAGATACTAGAAAATAAAGAGGAGATATTCAAACAATATAATCAACGAACGAATGAAGTGGTTTTATGTGATTGGAACCCTAAAGTTACGCAGCATTGGGTATATGATAATTTATTACATCGGCCAAATTGTTATTATCTTCATTGCCTTATGTTAGATAATCCTTATTTGCCAGAAGGACAAAGAGAGGAAATATTGGCATATGAGCCTTGGTTGCCTGGTAGTTATAAAATTATAGATCAAACGATATATTACAAAGACGAACCAGTATCAACAATAAATCAACCGCAACCACATCCTGAAAATATAGAAAACGGCACGGCAGATGAATTTATGTGGCGGGTGTATGGGTTAGGTTTGAGATCAGCATCACAAGGTATTATATTTCAAAATGTAACATGGATAGATGAATTTCCTGATATACATTATGATTATGGAATGGATTTCGGTTTTACCAGTGATCCAACAGTGATAACAAAAAATGCAGAAGATAAAAATAATATCTGGATAGAATATTTATCTTATGAACCTATAGAAACACCTGAGGAAATTCATGAATATGCGAAAGCAAAAGGAATTGAATATAAAAAACCGTTTACTGCAGATAGTTCAGATAAATATACAGGTGAAAATAAAGGAACAATCGAAATGGTAAAGGGATTACAGAAATTAGGATGGAATATAACTAAAGTAAAAAAAACACAATCTGTTATGTATTGGTTACTTTCTATGAAGCGTAAGAAAATACATATTGTTAAAAATGAATTTTATAGGCAAGCTAAAACAGAACAGGAAAATTATAAAATGCGTGAGATTAATGGTATGCTTATCAATCAGCCTATTGATAAGTTTAATCACGGGTGGGATAGTGCACGTTACAGGCATATGGCATTTAATAATTATTCCGGCATACCTCCAATTATTCGTAAATAATCAACATAAAAAATATATAATTTGTTTTTTCAAAAACTTTTGTAACTTTGCTATATATTTTCATAGCAAATGACAATCGAAGTTAGAAACGAGACAGAAGTAAAAGAACTTATTGAAAAAAATAAGCAAATACCAGAGTGGATAAGTAAGGCACGTAAATATCATAATGATTGGAAAGCGTTATTTTATGGAGAAAATTATAGAGAAAGATTAATTAAAATAGAGCATATTGAAAGCGAAAAACGGGCAAATGCAAGAAAAAAATATACTATACCAATAAAATATTTAAATCAAAAATTACTACGTCCTGTTGATGCAATCTATTCAGCAGTTGGAGGCTCAAAATATTATCCGGGAATAAAATCAGATACTACAAAAAAGAAATTTTTAGAGACAATATCTAATCTACGGGAAGGGAAATCAATAGAGAAATTCCTAGAAACGTATTGGGCAAAAGATTTATATATTGTGGACCCGACAGGATTGATATTTTTAGAATATTATAAAGACGAATGGATAAAGCCAGTGTATAAATCAACTCTTTCAATTCGTAATTATGAATGTAATGGTCAAAAATTAATATGGTTATTATTTGAACCGGAAAAAATTAAAAATGAAGATGGTAAAGATGAATCATTTTGGAGGTATGTTGATCAAGAAAAAGATTGGACTTTTAAAGAAGATGGTGATGATTTAATATTTATTAAAGAAAAAAGTTTTGAACATCCTTTCGGAATAGTTCCGGCTTTAATATGTTCTAATATTCAAAGATTAGGCATTGAAGGGAAACTTTCCCCTTTTGATAATATAAAAGAAAAACAGGAAGAATATTTAAGAGACCAGGGAATATTAGCAATATATAAATTTTTAAATGGTTTTTCTACGCCTGTAAGGCCGGGTATTATATGTCATGAATGTCGAGGTACTGGAAAAGTAGAGCATCAAAAATGCACTGTTTGCGATGGAAAAGGTGAACTGATGCATAAGGATGTGACTGATGAAATAATAGTACCAATTAATTTAAATGCAGAAACAATAAATTTCCCGGCTACATTAGGATATTTTATAACTCCTGATATTGAGATATGGAATAAATATGAAGAAACATTGAACAAGTCAACGATGTCAATGTATGACACTCAATGGGGGATGACTATTGATAAAGAAACCGAGCAGACAGCTACAGAAATAATGTTGAATGCCCAGCCAAAAATAAATAAACTAAATGAATGGTCTGATGTGGCCCAATACATGGAATGGCAATTGACTGAAATGATTGCTAATTGGTATTTGCCAAATAAAGATAAATCAGAAAAAATAAGTAATATTTATTATGGCCGTGTTTATTTGATTAGAACAGAAGAGCAAATATTAAATAATTTAAGCGATGCAATAAAAAATAATCTCCCGGATTCAGTAAAATGCAAATTGTATAACGAATATATAACAACTAAATATAAGAATGATCCCGAAACGTTGATGGAAGAATTAAAAAAGTCACAGCTTGAATATTGGCCTTTTTATACTGTAGAAGATGTAAATAATATCTTAGGGCAAGAAGCTGCACAAAAAAAGATGTTATTTAATGACTGGTGGGGATCACTTGAAATAAAAGATAAGAAAAAATCAAAAAAAGAACTTGAAAAATCAAGGGATAAATGGATTCAAAATAAAAAATTATTAACAAATTTAAATGAAAATGGCAAAAGCGAAAGTAAATCCGAATAAAATAGTTGTGGCTGATAAATATGGCATACCTATTTATAATGGAAAACAACTATTAGATCAAAAAGTATTGATCCGTAAAAACATGAAAGTAACTAAAAGTTATGTTGATTCAATCAATGAATCATCAAGTGATAATAATAAATTGATGGTTGTTAATGAGAAAGCAACAAAAGAATTGCATGAGAGATATGCAAAAAAAGAAGCAAAGCGTAAGGAATTACGTGAATTAAAACGTGTTGAAGACACAAATGTATTGAAAAATATAATTAAAGATGCAGTTGATAGTAAAGAAAATAAAGAAAATAAATAATTAAAATGGCAGATGAAAAAATAAAAATCAATTTTAACGGGGCAATGATTGAAATTGATAAAGAACAATTTTCACAGGCAAGTGAAAAAGGAGAATTAATAATTACTTCTGATGATCATATTATCAGAACGAAAGACGAACAAAAAAAATATGAAGACAACCTTACAGGAGAAAGGTATAAAGCAGGGAAAGAAAAAGCAGAGAAAGATGCTGTTAATGCTGTTGCTGATGAATTAGGCATTACGCTTGATGAAACAAAAAAAACAGTTAAAAACCTTATTGCTATTTATGCAGAAAAAATAAAAACAGATGCTAAAATTGAGCCAAGCAAGAAAATAACAGAATTAGAAGAGAGATCGGTTAAGGCCCTTAATTTGGCAAAAGAATGGGAAGGCAAATATACTGATTTGGACAATAAATATAATGGGGCATTAAAACAGCAAAGAATTGATAATATAGTAATATCATCATTTCCGGTATCTGAAAATGGAGAACGCATAAAAACAAAAATTCCTGCTGGTGACATATCTTTATTATTTAAAAATAAATATAAAATAGATTTTGATGATGAAGGTAATGAGTTTGTGGAAATTGATGGTAAAAAACTTCAAGATAAAAATCTTGATAATTTAAAAGTAAAAGATGTATTTGGAGAATTTGTAAAACCATATATGGATAATTCAACAGGAGGGGGAAAAGGAAAAGAAGGAGGAGATAAAACAGGCATAAGTACCCCGGGCTCACTAGAATCGTTTACAAATGAAATGGAAGAAAAAGGGATTAAAGTTTCTTCTATAGATTATAATGAAGAAATGGAAAAAAGAATAAAAGATGGTACTTTAAAAGTATAATTTTTTATATCTTTGTAAAAGTTCTTATATATACTTAAAAATTGTCAAAGGTATTTGGCAGAGGTTAATAAGTATTGAAAAATATTAATTAATTAAATTAAATATCTATGGCAAATTATTCACCATCGGCACTTGCAACTGCACAAGCTAAGTTGTTCGCTGCCTTTCAATCTGCAACATTGAGATATAGTATACCAAAAGTATTCTTAACAATATTGCAGAGTTCACGTAATTTCTTTTTAAATTACGACATGTTGCGTACAAACGAAAGCCGTACGCTAACAGCGTATTATAAAAAGCGCACATCCAGGACTGTTAATTCAGCTCGTTCTCACAATCACACAGGAACACAAGGCGACAGTGGTACGTTAGCGCCTTCATGGACAATTTATTCTGAAGACATAGCGCAGCATCTAAAGATGGCTGGTAATAATCTTTATTCCCTCGATGAGATGTTAGCGAATGATATTGAAAATGTTGTTGCTGATATGGCTGCAAATCATGAAAGTGTTGCTACTAATTTTCTATTTAATAATCGTAGTGGCGTAAATGCTGCTGATGGAATAGAAGGAACGTTTGATGAAGATAATGATACATTTGAAATACTTACAACGAAAGAGAAGCGAGTAGGACAAATTATTCAATCAGTCCTAAATATAAATAAATATCCAACAAACGGATTAGTTGTAGTATGTGATACTATTATGTACAATAAAGTTCAATATTATGCACAACAAGGACCAGCTAACCAGGAAAATCTTTCATTTCAATTTATGGGGGTTACATGGGTTCATGCAATTGATCTTTATGCATTAGCATCTGCCCTGGGATATGTTGAGGGCTTTGCAATAGCATTTATAAATGGTGTTGTAGGATGTTTGCCCCATATTCCCACTGAAAACAAAAATGGTATAATAACGACTGTTAATAAATATGGGATTATAAAAAATCCTGTGGATGGTTTGAATTATGCTGTTCATGAATATGATACACGTGCAGATGGTACAGGTTCTGGCGGACAAACTCAAGATGTCAAGATAGAAAGACAAGTGAGTATTGATCTTGCATTTGATGATGCACCTCTTGATACGGTTGGGGAGACAGTACTACATGCGTTTAGTTTAGTTGAAGAATTACCAGGTTAAAATGGAGGTTATTATGAAAAAATATTTTTATATAATATTAGCAATCTTGTTATTATTTGCTTGTAAAGCAGATGGACAAGATGTGTCCAGGCTTGGTAAAGTACCTGGCAATGGATCACGGGGTTATTATAAAGCTAATGCATCAGATACTGTAAGTAATAATCAGGATACTCTTGAAGTTGAATTTCTATTCATACCTGCAAGACCTGTATTTACGGATATTAATGTATATCTTGACACGGTTGTTTCATGTACACATGGTACTGATTCTGTAAAAATAGAACCATTTGGTAAAATATTTGAAGATGACACATATTCAAGTATAGGCACTGCGGTCTATTATGAAGCATCAGTAGATACAACAGTAACATTTCAGGAGCATTCAACAGCAGATTATATCAGGTATCTGCTGATACGTGTTACGCATATAGGTAATGCTTCAAGTACTGGCGTTGTTGGGCTTGGTGGCGTAAATGCCACTAAAAACAGGGATATTGAGATAAAAGAATGGTTGGGCAATTAAATGTTTAATCGTACAAAAATAAATACAGGGTTAGTGGGTTTGGTTGGATACGCCAAACCCTCAAATCCTGATTTTAATGTTGTTAATGAGACAAATCAAGCATCTAGGTCGGGAAGATATTTTACTGATAATGCTTATTGTAAGATCGAATATATCAAAGACTGCCAGGATTATAAAAATGCTACAAGGACACAAATAAACGAATTATTAACAGGTATCCAGAAAAATGCTATTATTAATGTAGTGGACCAGGTATTTGATAATGATGATCTTTTAGAACGTGATTTATTATTTCCTTATGCACAAAATAAACAAGATAACGAAATATTACCGAATGGATTTATAGGTTATAGAATAAGAAAAAAAGCAAATATAGCTTTTGAAGTAAAACGTATATTTTTTGAATTTACAAATACAGGAACTATAACAGTTTATTTATTTTCATCAAATCAAAAAGATGCATTATATGCTCAAGAATTTACTATTTCAACTACAGGTTTTCAAAGTCTATCACCAACATCAAGCTGGATTGTTGATAACACAACTAATTATGATGGCGAATATTACCTGGGTTATGTAAAAGGAAATTTAATATCTTATAAAAGAAATTATGAAAATGCTGATCTTATGGCATATTTTGATAATTTATGCATAGAAAGGATTAATGTTCCGGATCATACAGGAAGTGAATTGTTTGATTTACAGGATATAGAAGGATTAGGGGAAAACACAGGTATTAATCCAGATGTAATTGTATTTGAAGATTACACAGATATTATATTAAGAAGCGAAAATTTGATAAGCGGCGCAATTCAAAAGGCCGGACAGATAGAAATAATTAAAATGATAATGGCTAGTTTTCGCAGTAATTATAATCAACGAGTGACGAATGAAATTCGTAATAATATGTTATTTTCTATTGAAGGAAACCCGGAATTAAAAATATATGGTTTAAAAAATGAATTGGAAAGGGAAGTAAAAAAATTACGTGATGCCTTTAAGCAGAAAAAGGAAATTAAATTAATAACAAGAGAATGATAATAGCACCGGATAATAGATATGGAGTTGATGAGAAAATCTATTTAATTCAAAATTATATAGATCACAAATGTGAAAAAGATAATATTTTAAACAACTGTAATATTTATGGACAATTATTTTTACAAGAAAAAGAAAAAGGGCTGGTGTTAGAATATAATGAAAAAGAACCATTGATTGATGACCGTGTAAACTCAGTGATAGGGTTCAGGGTTTTGGAAAAGGAATTAAAATCATTTCAATGTACAGCAACTATTGATGTTATATGTACACTTGAGACAGATAACAGGGAAAAGATAGAATTATATATTTATAAATTATTGGCAATGTGCGGGTATGTCAATGAGATAATAAATACTAAAATAGGAATAAGGGATGTTTATTCAGGATTATACCAGGAGGATGTAAAATACAGGGATATTATTCCCAAACATATTTTTGCTTACACAATAACAGTAAATTATAAAAGTGATATTTGCGTTTAAAAATACAAACCCGGGGGTCGTAAATTGTGACTTTGCTGACATATTATCAGATTATGCACCATTTGTTAATCTGTTTGTAGTGAATTCGTCATTTTATTTTGCCGATGCAGATATTGAAGATGCCCAGGAATGGCGAGACCAGATAGCATTGAATAATATAATACCTATTTATAACAGTGATGACTCAGAAATCGATCATGAAGACCCCGTAAGGAACACAAATATTCAAGATGTAGAAATTGAAATATATAGGGGAAAATATAAATTTTCTTTGTTTTTTAATTATGACAACGATCTTTATAATAAAATAAAAGAGTTACACAACAAGCCAGCATATATATATTTACAGGATAAAAATAATAATATGTTAAGCATACTGGACGGTACAGACAATTTCGGTATCCGGTGTGATTTATTTGCTGTCACAAAATTAATTCTTGGAGATCTTAGTTATCCATCGGGAATGCGTATTGACTTGACAGTTGATAGTGAACAAGATTTTAATTTTACAAAATTAGAATTTAATCAGAACGCTTTGATATATTATCCTCTCCAATATTTTGAAGAAGTTGGCGAACCGCCTCCTTCTGTTAGTTATTGGGAAATACAAGATTGTTATATAATTCAATTCGGGACTTCGACAGTTTTAGGATTTTTAGTAACAGACAGTAATAATGATGAAGTAACAACTGGAATTATTTTAGCTGATGTTAGCATTATCGACGATACCCATGGATCACAAACTATTTATTCTGTTAGCTATGATACAGATCATTGGGAATTAGAATGCGATAAATTACCAACAAGTGGGTATCTATACATTGACAGCCCCTATGGGGTAATTAATTTTAATTACGATATAAGTTCATTATATCTATCAAATGGAATAGCATATCCTGCATTTTCTGATGTTGTCGTTAATACTTATGATCAAAAAATACCAAATAATTGTGAAGCATTTTCTGCTGTAACTTTCGATTACGATTATATATTTACAACAGATTGGGAACCTGGTGATCCGCAGACAGAATTAATTATAAAAATAAACATATATGCAGGGGGTGATACTGAATCATCATCAATAATAACCTTAAATGATAATTTTTTTAAACAATGGCCGCCCCCACGAACAGGATTTCAATATTATGTCCTAATAAAATATAAAAGTAATTATGCTACTGTAGGGGCAAATGATGTGTTACGAGTATGGGCTATAGAAGATGATGACAGTATTAATGCCTTTATAAATTTAGACTTAGAAGATACTGCCGGGGAATGGAAATATACAGCTGATGTAATAACACTTACATACCCCTCTGATGATACATATCGGATGCGAATTGGTATGGCTTCATTTCCAAGGCAGGGCACAGATGTTGTAATTTATATAGAATCAATATATTTATATGAATATGTATTAACACCTTAAAAATAAATGAATTATGGAATGTTTAGCAAATGTAGATGGACTTGGTGAATTATGTCAGCAAGCCACACCAATAACAGTAAGAGTAGGGGCATTTCTCACTAGGCCGGATTATGCTTTTGCTTCTGTTAGTAGTTTTATGACCGAAGCCGATTGGCTTACCGCTATTGCTGCGGGCAACATATTTCCTTTACAGTTAATCCAGGAGCAGGAAAATCAGGATGTAGAAGATGCTGTTCTTGATACTGGTACAGGAAATAAAGTTTTTCAATATGAAGGAACAAGGGGGCAAATGTGGAAATTTATTTTACCTCTTGATTTGCATAAGATATTGAAAAATCAATATTCTTTGAAAAGTTGGAGAATGTTTGAACTTGACAAAAATGGGAATGTAATAGGTACATCATCTGATGGCACTGCGGTACAGGGATTTAGGTTATCATATTTTCGTGTAGGAAAGCAGGAAACACCGTCAAGTGATACTGCAGCTTATACACCAGTTGAATTTCAAAAAGCAGATATTAAAGAATATGATGCAAACGGGGTATATGGCAACCCAACATGGATTGCATCAGATTTGTATGGTATATTGAAGGTAGATTTGACAGTATCTACAGTAACAGCGAATGCATTCACGGCAACTGTAGCTTGGTTAAGTAATTCAGAAATTGATAATTCAACAGATGCTTTTAAAACATTTGCAATATCTAATTTGGTAGCAGCGAATTTTAATGTTATAGATCAAGTAGGGGCATTGATGGACCCAGCGTCAGATTATACAGCAACAGAAAGCACTGCGACACCGGGAACGTATACTATTGATGTTTCGGTTGGAGGCTTGACAAGCGGTACATGCCAGGTGATAGCATCGACAACAGAATTATTTAAATCTGATATTGAAACATTGTCAGCATAAATGAGATGAATTTTATTCAGCTTCATACTAATTTGAAAAAGGTTATTAATAATTTTGATAAAATTGTTGATACTGTCATTCATGAGCATGAAGCTGAATTGATTGATCTCAATACAGGTCAGCTAGAAAAAGGGATAGCACCAGATGGCATTGAGATTGAACCACCTTATGCGTTTGATGAGTACGCTAGATTTAAAAAATCAATAGGTTCAAAAGCACCATTAGGGATACCTGATTTAAAATTGACAGGTGATTTTTATTCAAGATTTGAAACTAAAATAACACCAAATTATATTGAAATATCATCTGGTGATTCAAAAGCGCCAGAATTGGAAAACAAATATGGCGAAGATCAAATATATGGATTGACAGAATCAAATAAAAAAGAATTTGTTCAGTTAATCAAAGAACCATTAAAAATAATTATACAATATGGACTTACAGGATAGCAAAATAAGATTAATTCAATTAACAGCAGTAAGAAAAATTAATCATACAGTTACAAAAACCGGGGCAATTGTTATATCAAAATATTATAAAGGCGCAAATATATTAAAAAGCATTTATGAAAAAGGTAAAATCAAGATCATTGATAAAGATGGTAAAACGGTTGAAATTGTTGATACTGTTAAGAAGCCAGTCGAGGAAATTAAACAGGCAACTAAAAAGAAATCTAAAGACGATAAAACCTCACAAAACGTGCCGGACATTACCATTTAAAAAATTTTGGTTTGTAATTGAAACGGGTGATTTACGTTATATTCTTGATTGTGATTATTTAGCAGAATATGATATTGATTTATTAAAAGATTGCTGGGAAACGATAATGAGGGAATATGAAGAGCTAACGAATAAGATTGATTATAGCAATAACTTAAAAAAAATCAATTATCATTATAAAAAAATAAACGATCTCAATATTTTAAAAGGGTCTTATCTTTTAATGAGAATGGGTAATGTTAAGTGTTTAGAATATTTAAAAAGCATAAACGTGAATTATGATAAGATCAGTGCAGAAAATATTAAAAAATTAAATTTTAAAATATTAAGTATCCAGACAAGAATGCAGATTGAGGGAATACTCAAGAAAGAGATGAGTAAAAAGGAAAATGTTTCATATGAAGAAATGATTATATCAGTAGAAAATGCATTAAATAGAAATTTGAGGGATAATATAACAGTAGCTGAATGGGTTGCTATAGTCAAAGCAATAAACAAACAAAACGAAATAATAAAAAAAGATGCCAGGCCGTATAGAAAAAAATGATATTATCAGTCCTGAAATTAAAAAGGAATTTATTGATATTGAAAAGGCATTAGTAAGCCTAACAAAAATATTGAATAATACAACTAAGGCGGCTGTAGAAATGAAAAAAGAGTTTGATAGCGGGGCTAAAACACAAAAAAAAGTTTCTGAGCGTATTAATAAAGTATCAGAAGATGTTAATAAATTAACAAAATCAGAAATTGAATTACAAAAAATAGAAAAACAAACATTAGATATACAATCAAAAATAATTGCTGAACGTACACATGAAGCCAAAATATTAGAGAATTTGAGGCAAAAGAGAAAAGAGCAGAAAAAAGAACTACAGGATGAAATAAAATTGAAACGTGCCAACGCTGCACAATCCCGTGTATTGACAGGCTCGTATACAGAAATACAGAAAGTATTAGCAAATAATATTATTAAGTTTAAAAGCCTCACGAAAGCTGAACGTGATAATAGCAAGGTTGGTAAACAGCTTGAAAAAGATATAAAAAGACAAACTAAAGCGTTACAAAACTTGGATTCCCGTATGGGAAGGTTTAACCGTAATGTTGGACGTTATACAAGTGCCTTTAAAAACCTGTTAATGGCATTTGGTGTTGTGGGTGGCGTTATGGCATTTGCCAGGATAATAACAAGTATTACAAAAAAAATAGTTGAATTTGATAAAGCACAAAGCTCGTTGGCTGCTATATTGGGAAAAACGAAAAAAGAAATCAAAGATTTAACAAAAGATGCTAAAAGATATGGTGGAGTAACTGAGTTTACAGCTAAACAAGTATCTGAGCTGCAGACCGAGCTGGCAAAATTAGGGTTTACACAAAATGAAATCAGGCAATCAACAAAAGCAGTATTGGATTTTGCAAGCGCAACGGGTGCAGAATTAGCTCCTGCGGCAAAAGTGGCAGGGGCGGCACTAAGGGCATTCGGTTTAGATGCTTCTGAAATGAACCGTGTTACCTCTGTTTTAGCAGTAGCGACAACAAAAAGTGCCCTTTCATTTAGTGATTATGAAGCTGCGTTATCTACAGTAGCCCCGGTCGCAAAGGCTTTTGGATTTCAGATAGAGGACACGATAGCGATGTTTGGCAAATTAAGGGATTCAGGGTTTGATGCCTCAAAAGCAACAACAGCAACACGTAACATATTATTGAGTTTAGCCGACACTAACGGGGTATTGGCAAAAAAACTTGGCGGGTCTGTCAAAACCTTCGATGAATTGATTGATGGATTAAAAAAATTAAAAGTACAAGGTGTCGACCTTAATGAAACATTGCAAATGACGGATAAACGTAGTGTCGCGGCATTCAACACGTTCTTAAATGGTGCAGAGAGTGCACGGACATTGCGAAATGATTTAATTGATGTCAATGACGAACTAGAAAGAATGGTTGAAACTAAACTGGATAATTTAGCAGGGGATATAACAAAATTATCAAGCGCATGGGATAAGTTCATTACATCGCTTGAGGATGGACAAGGGTCGTTAGCAAGAGCCAGTAGGGGAATTGTACGAATGATGACTAATATAACAAGAGTAGCAACAGTAGCGTCGATGGGAGTTAAAGAACTATTAATTGAGGAAAATATAGAGGAAAATGAAAAACAGGCGAAGCAAAGATTAAAATTATTAAAAGAATCAATATCGGGAATAAAAAGTGAAGAATCACAACTAGGGGAGTTAAAAAGGACACAAAACGCTTATAATAATAGTCTAAAAGAATGGAAACAAGAATTAAGTGAATTAGAATATAAACTGGCTAATTATAGAGAAATTAGAGGTAAAAAAGCACGTGAAAATGCAAAATCAGAATTATCGATATTGACATACAGAATTATCCCAATGGCTGAAATATATGTTGATTTACTACAATTGGAGATTGATAAAACGCAGGAATTGATAATTAAGAAAAATGAGGAAAAGGATATTGAAGATGAATTATTAGCGCAACGTGAAAAGATAAGCATGAAAAGATTAGAACCTCTTCCTTCACGTGGCGTAACGGTTACCCCTGAAACATTAGAAGAAAAACTATTAAGGGAAAGAAAAAAATTACTAGATCAGGGTGAAGAATATTACGATCAATATACGACCAATGTTTTAAATATCTTTATTGAATATTACAGAGAATTGCTGAAACAGGAAGAAATGAGTATTAAAGAACGTACTGCGCTTGAAACAAAATTGGTTGATAAACAGATCGAACTACAGGAATATTTATTAAACAAGAAAAGGGAAGCGGCGGAAATTGAAAAAGAGATCGACAGGGCTAAAAATCAGGCAAAAGTAGCAATAGCCAACGAGACATTTAATATATTAAAAAGTTTTGATGATCGTGGACTTGATAATTTAGAAGCAAAAAAAGCACTTGAACTAGAAATAGCGGGGAATAACGCTGGTGAACGTGAACGGATTGAGAAGAAATTTGACCAGGAAAGACGAAAAATATTAAGGAGACAGGCGCTCGTTGACAAAGCACAGGGAATATTTAATGCAATAATAAACACAAGACAATCTGTGACAAAAGCCCTGACGTTACCAGCTCCTGCTAATTTGATTGTAGCTGGATTAATGAAAGTATTAGGAGGTTTGCAAATTGCTGCTATTGCTGCCGTGCCTATACCAAAATTCAAAAAAGGGACAAAACATTCACCTGAAGGTTTAGCGCTAGTTGGTGAAGAAGGTAGTGAATTGATAGAATATCCTGGAGGCAAAAAGGCAATAACACCTGAAACGAGTACAATGACATATTTACCGAAAGGTTCGAAAGTTCATCCAGCAGCAGAAACAAAAAAAATAATAACTAATCTTTCAGATCAAAAATTAGATGAATTAATAAAAGAAACACGAAAAGCAAATAGCAGGAAAACGGTTGTTAACCAGACTTTAATTACGGATAGCGGAATGAAAAGAATAGTAAATGATAGTAATTCATACGTTCATTATATAGATACTTATTTTAGAAAATGACACAATATAAATTTATATTAGATAGTACTGAATTGGATATTGCCCCGGCTGGTTGGGATAAATTAGGTATCACGTATATAAGGAATGAATTTTATTGGTCGGTTGCCCGTAGCCTGGTTTTAAATTTAAGATTTCCGTTAAAAGATGGAGGTGGTGGATTAGATATATTAGATGCTTATGATACAGATGGAATAGAAGCCTCGATGACTTTCGAAATAAAAGAAAGAAACTCACAGACAAATGACTATGATACTATATTTGACGGCATATTAGATTTTAATCCTGAAAGGATAAGTATTGATTATGATAACCTGTTTTTTGAAATCGGTGCTATTGACGGGAGTAAAGAACAAAAATTTTTCACACGTGATGAGTTAGAACTTGATATAAATTCACTTGTTTCTGTAGATGGTGACACTATGACAGATTACGGGTTTACAGCAGAGATAGAATTTAAAACAATAAATATATATTTAAATGCATATGCAACGGGTAGTGTTATTGATGATATTACTTTAAACAATGGGAATCAACAGGAATATTTAGACCCGTCAATTACGATAAATTCAAATATAATCGGTACACGGGTAAGCGACACAAACCCTATATACACGAATAGCACCGCATTTGACACGGTTGTGACACTTGATATGGCGGGTAATTATGATATTGATTACGATAACCACCCGGATATAGAACAAGCATCAACAGTAATGCGTTTAATGGTAACTGTTTATAATTCAGGAGGTACTGCGATATATACGCCAACTCAGTATTGTGCCCATACATTATCAGAATCAGGATCACCATTTACGGGTAGTTTTGATAAAGGTGATGCATCCCCTTATTATGAGTGGACAGTGCCACCCGATGGATATATTGAAGTAAAATTATGGTTTTCTCGTGGATGGTATTTATCTAATCCGGATAATGATATTGATATTACCTTTAATATTACTCAATTAAATATTTATGAACAATCTCCCGGAAAAGAAGATACCGATGTGAATGGATATGCTATACATGATGCCCTTGTAAGATTAATTCAATTAACAACGTCAGAAGATACCCCGGCAAATATCTTGCTTGCCAATCCTTTGGGTTATTTGGGTAATACAAATTTTGTTTATTCTATCCTAGGTCAATATCGTGATTTATTCGTAGTTTCTGGATGGAATTTAAGACAATATCCTGATAAACCATTTAATATATCATTACGACAATTATTCAAGACAATAGATGCATTAGCATTTTTCGGAATTGGCTACGACAGAATAAATGACAGGTTTTATTTAGATCATAAAACAGCATTTTTTGATGATTCAACTATATTATTTAATCTTGGTGATATATCAGGATTAACAAGGAAACCAGCTAAAGAACATTATTTCAATGAAATATCATTCGGGTATAATGAAGATGTTGAATATGAAGAGTTACAAGGGGCAAATGAATTCAATGTCCCATGTGTGCATTCGCTAAAATTAGCAGTTAAAGAAAAAAAAGATTTACGAACGTTGATTAATGGGGATACTGTAGGGATGGAGTTGGCAAGGAGACAGCCTTATGACGAATACCCGCAAACTGATACACGTTATGATGAGCAAATATTTATAGTGCATGCAGGATTTACAGTATTTAATGACCCTTCAATTTTTACATATCATGGAGTGAACACTACGGATGGATTTCAGGGATCGAACGAATATTATAATACGAAATTTACACCCCGGGAAAATTTAAAACGCTGGTCAAAATATATAGGTGTCCCTCTGTGGTTATCAGATAAAGAGACTAAATTTGTAAAAACACAAAAAAATATATTTATAGAAATAAACGGTGAATCAGAACTGACAGGCCTTACAGCGTCAAACATATTAGGTGATCCGCTATTTTTCCCGGAAATATATGAATTCAAAGCGCCATTTACAAAAGAACATATAGATGCTATAAATGCAAATCCGCACGGGATTATACAATTTAGTTCTAATAATATTGATTTTGCAGGTTTTATTCTTGAAATACAGGGCCAGGGATATGATAACATGGCAACCTATAAACTTCTTAGATCACCCAGTGTTGACAAAAATTATTTGTTTGAAGATGAAACTTTGTTTAATTTTGAAGAAATAACTCAATACGAATTTGATTAAAATATGGCATTACATTTACCAGATATGAACCCTTTAAGATTTCGAGAAACATCGAATGATCCTGATTATTCAACTCTATGGCCTAATTATCGAAATATAACACAAAGGGTTAATAATATACCGGGGATGTATGCGACACAATTTTTTAAAGATCATATAGTAAACAGGACAATTACCATTCAATTTGAAGAAACAACATCATACGATCATAATATTACGGTATATAAATATAATACTGCTGTTGAAGTATATCAGTATTATTCAACGATTTACGGTACAGATATTACCCCTTCGGGATGGATAAGCGGGGATATTTATTCATATGAGTTTACACCGACTGAATCAGGTGTCTATTATATATTATATGAAAGCGGCGGTGTTCAGTCTGATGAATTCGTTGTACATTCAGATATTTTATTAAAAAAATATCTTGTTGAAATAAGTTTTTATAATACTATCAATGATTATGGAATGATTTTTTATGATGATGCCGTTTCAAAATATACAGGATTGACATTTTTTACAGGTATATTACAAAATTATGACCCTCGAAATGAAACATCAGCATATACAAATGATCGTGGAGGAGAAGAAATATTAAAATCAACGCCCATGCATGCTGCAACATTAACACTTACTAATATACATCATAGTTATATAGAAAATATAAATTTGATTTTTAGTTGTGACAGAATAGAAGTAAATGGCATTGATTACTCAAGATCAGATCCGCTGGATATAGAACCTCTTGAAAAATCTGATCTTGTGAACATTAAAATAAAATTAGTTAAACGAATAACAAGTTATTATGCCAGTACTTAGCAGCAAAATAGGGACAGGGTTTGAAGCTACAGACCCAACCGATAGTTATTTACATATTATCTTATCAGATGGGTTTGGCGGTTATGAAAGTTTTGTGATAAGTTTAGCGAATTTTCAAAGTTTATTACAAGCCGATATAGATGCTGTTACAGCAATAGCAGGAGAAAAGGCTGAATATTTGTCGCAAAGTGCAAATTTTAATTTCAGTTATGATCCCGGGACAGTAGTATTATTTTTTATTATCCAGCAAATAAGCGGCACTGTTGATGTTGAAATTGGTTCATCGGCAGGAACAGGGGATATAGTACCAAGAACATCATTTGCATCAGGTATTGAAACATTTACAGTCAATAAAACCTTTTCGGGTGCATTAACAATATATGTTACCCGACATTCAGGTACATTTAATTTATGGGCAAAAGTAATTGAAGGATTTATATAAAAATTATGAAAAAGAAAATTTTAATATTAACATTTACAATTATTTCATTATTTCTATTTGCAAATAATGGGGTATTTGATAAAATAGCCTTAAATGGCAATTGGTTAACCGATGCTGAGACTGGAGACACTATTGCAACTGTTGAATGGGCTAAAGACACGTTGGATAATTATGTGTTAACAGTATATTTGACTGCTAATTATTACACTAAATTAGTCACTATTGATAGCATAGAAAGTAAAATACAACAATGCCTTGATACAGCTAAATTAGGTGTTCTTGACACAACAGCAACACCTGTAACAAATCAATTAGCTATTTTTACAGCAGCTAATAAATTAAAAGGCGAAGATTCATTGATATGGGCAAGCGGGGAATTTGATATAACAGGTATTGTTGACATTTCAGATAAATTGTTAATAGGAAACATGGACGATCAGGGTATGTTGTATATAAAAAGTGATACTGTTAAGAATGACACATCTATTATACGCACAAATGATACTTTATTAATTAAAGCTGATGGTATCAGGATGATGGTTGATAATTATTCAGGATCAGGAAGGTTTAGGGTATACAGTGATGATGGTTATGAACAATATTCATCATATAACCCATATTTTGATTTATATGCAGCAGCTAAAACATTTTATATAGACAAGTTAATGTCTAATGACAGTATGAAATATTATTTTAATATTGGAAATAATGCTATTAACTTAGGTGTAGGTGAAGGGCATAATTTAGCGGTACGACAAAATGAAACTGCAAGATTACAAATATTTGATGACACAAAGGTAAATGCTAAATTATACGCAGGAGATTCAGATGAGCAATTTTACGGAATTTACATGGATAAAGATTTAGTATATCTAGGTAATATAAGTACTTCGGATCATGATACATTATTAAGAATAAATTCCGTTGAAACAAAAATATTTAATGATTTTAATATTTCCGGGCTAACAACTGGTAGATTACTTTATAATACTTCTGGCACTTTGACGACAAGCCAGGAACTTACCTTTGACGGTACTGATTTTTATGCTGGCGGCGTGGCCGGGATAGAAAATTTTGCTGTTTATCCTGATTATTTTACTGCCAGTTCAACAACATCATTTCAAATATCAACAAACGATGGAGGTTTAGGAGGTAATATCACGATAACATCAGCAGGGATAGAGATAGAAGCAGATGATGCGCCTATAGTGACAGATATTGACCATCTAAAATATAGCATAAAAAACGGAGCTGACACGTTGGTAAAAATATATCCTGATTCGGCTGTTTTTTTCAAAAACATCATTATAAAAGGAAATTTTATATTGGACGGCACAATCGAACATCATCGTTATGAGGAAGCAATGTTTACACATCCTGATTCAACTGTTACAACATCAGCAACTACGACATGGCAGTTTATAGGGGATGGACAGAATAATAAATTTACACATATAATTTCAAATGATTTTTCGTTTAACGGTGATACTTTACAATTTGATCAGGATGCTTCAGATTTGAGGGATTCTATAAAATTCAGGATCCACTACTCATGTACAAATGCAGCATCGAGTGTAAATGAAACAATATATACAGGGATTTTTGTTAAACATACAGGCGGTGAATATATAGAAATACCACAGCTCACAAGTACATCAACAACATCAACAGCAGGTATCTATTATCCCGGGCCTGTATGTACAGCGATGCCCATATGGCTACAAGACGGAGATAACATACAGATAAGGATAAAAATTGAATCCGGGACATCAACGTTAAGCACTAAAAATTTTAAAATATATATGTATTAAAAATAAAAAAAATGGCAGATAAAATATATATAACAAAAGGTTCAGATGAACAACCAGTAATGCGGATGCCGAAAAAAGTCGGTAGGTTCTGGTTTTCGGATTCTAATTTAAGCGATGTGAAATGCGAGTTGGTCGACAAAGATGGTAATTCTATACACGAATTTACAAAGCTCGAAAGTACATTAGTCCCGGTAACGGTAAGCTATGACGACAATGATAACATGCAGTTGACAGCAGATGATGACACTGATTATTTTACAGTTTATATATTGGGGTCATATACTACCAGTAGTGCAACGGGACAGGTAAGGGCGAAATATACAATTATATGGAACAACACGAATTTTGCAGATGACAGCACTAAAGATAAGATAATATGGGACGACACAGATTATTATTTAAAAGCTAATGCATAATTTTAATTATGACATATTAGATAAATTTGATTTTAATTATTCTATAACTGATGAATTTTGTTTTAGTTATCTAATGACCGATGAGTTTGATTTTAATTATGACACGATAGACCTTAATCCGGATGCATCAGACCAAATATGGTTATTCGAGGGAGGGTATTTTCGCCGGGACGGTATTTTTATCCGGGGCGCAACATTTAATAGAAATTGACATGAAAAAAATACTTACATGTATAGGCTTGTTATTAACAATTAATTTATTTGGACAATATTCTGCACCTGATTCTGTTTATGATGACAATGGAAAAATAAGGGATTTAGAATTTAACGATAGTGCTTATTTGTTCCAATTGAAATTCAACGCTGGGTTGCATCATATCAATGACACATTACCTAATATGATAAGTGATTCAACACAAGCGGCAAATGACGCTTTAAGTTATCATATTGATACTATTCTATTTGATAATTATATTCCTTTTGATGATATTAATTCTGTTATGATTGATACACTCACTGATGATATTATAATGTTACCCGATACTAACGGAAATGAAATACCAGGGGGGAACTGTTTGATTTATCTCAATGCCGGAGCTGGAAATTATACGCCAACGTTTTATGGTATTCATAAAATTTACGGGAGCTACGATTTTGATTCAACAGCAAATGCGTTAAATGTAATAAATACATTTTACGATGGTAAGAATTATTGGTATCAAATAATTGTAGAAGATACAAATGACTTTAACGAATTAGATGAAACAGCTCCTTTGATAGTATCCGGCGAAATTGAAAATGATAATCCTGATATTATTATTCTTGTATATAATGAGAATTTAGATGAAACAAGTCCGGACACTTCAGATTATATGGCAACGGGTTCGGTCGTGGGAACAGATACTATTATAGATGTGACGGTTTCAAATGATTCTGTATATCTTACTGTTCAAAGTAATTTTTCAAAAGATGAAGTTGTGACATTAGACTATACACCTGGCACAAACAAACTTCGTGATCTTGTGTGGTTTAATAATTGTGCGCCATTAGTTGAATATAATATTACAAATAATATTGGGGGAGATTTAGTTGGTTTATTTATTTATGATTTCACCATAGACACAACAGTTACTCGTGATGAAGATTCATTGGTAAGTAATGTACAATCAATTATAAATGATTATGATTGGTATCAGTCTGTTGGTACTTATAAACCTGTTTATAGTGATGATAGAGATATATTAATAAGTGACCGAACAAATGATTTACTTTGGATGACTCCGCTTTTTGATAATGATGGTGAGTTTACTTTTGAGATTGTTATGAATCATAAGGGCAATAACATGAATTTAATGAAAGATGTAATAAATAATCGTCAGATATGGATACGAAGATTGACAAACAATTCATATATGTCAGATTTTGATTTTATTAATTATCTTGGTATTAATACTGAAACAACTTTTACTAATAGAGACAGCGCAAGAAGAATTTTTGGAGAACATATAACGCATGTAATAGGATCAACAGATTCCATATATGTATATATAGATGGTTCAGAAGTGTTTGGTGAAGCCATTGCAATGAGCGGTGAAGAATCAAACGAAAAAATACTAGGTAATACATATCTTGAATTTAAAGAATTAATGTACGTTCGTTATGATACGAACTTTAATAGTGTAAGTCAGGTTTCAGATAGGGTAACTGTTTTGCAGGATTACTTGAGCGGAAATGCTGCACCTTATGCCACCAATATTGCGCTGGATGATTTGACCCCGGATGTGACCGATGTAATAACAGTAAGTTATGATTATAATGATGATGAATCAGATACGGAGGATACCGGAGAAACATTGTACACTTGGGAGAGAAGCTTAAATAACGGAAGTACATGGACAGCATATTCTGCGGTTGGTGATGAATCATCAATGACAGTTCCGGGTGCTGCATCTGGTTGGTGGTTCAGATGTAAAATATGGGTGTTTGCACAAACAGGTAATTTATCAACAGGAATAGCATATATATCAGATACAGCAGTAGTTAATTAAGATGAAAAAATATTTATTCATATTACTTTTATTAACACCTATTGATGTGGATATATCATTATTAGAATCATCTAATAATATTGAAACAATAACTACTATTAGTATATCACAAGATGTTAAAGCGGTAGACATATTACCTCTTTCTGATATTATTTATGAAGAATTTGAATATAATCTGATATTAGGACAAAGTAACGCTGTGGGGCGTGGTGAAAATACTAATTTAATCGAAGGTTATACCTTTCCTTTAACAAAAGTATATCAGTGGAAATATACACAAGAATTAGTAAGGTATAATATAACGACAGGCGAATACTACCCTGGATTTTTTGAAGTTGTTGATCCTAGAACAGATCACGGCTTTGATGCTTACTACTTTCATGATGTCTCTCAATTGACAGAAAAAAGAATTTATTCAGTAAAAATTGCCCTGGGAGGAAGTGGCATTTCACCAACCAAGCAATGGTGTCCTTTAACAAACGGCTTTATGCTTGGCTGGCTAAGATGGAATATTCAAAAAATACGTGAATATCATTACCCTGCAAAAGTAATTTTCAAACGTGTGATCTGGTCACAGGGGGAAGCTGAACTAGCCAGTGGTTATTATACGCAATATGCAGATTTATGCGCTGATGTATTTGATTATTTCAGAATGGTTACGGGAAATAATGAATTAGAATTTATAATTATAAAAGCAAGTGATAATCAAACGTATTACGGAACTAATGCAATAACAGCTTTACAGGCACAACAAGATATATTAGCAGCAACATATCCGAATTGTATTGTAATTAATACAGATAATTGTGAGGTTAAAGTGGATAATATTCATTTTTCAGCATTAGGATGTTGGCAGATTTCACAAAATATACAGGATGTTAAGCCAAATTTATAATGAATAAGATGAAAATATAGCAAAATGGATACTACTCAAATAATATTAACAACTGATGAAATAACAGCTTTATATAATGAATAAAATGAATGATATAATTAGAATAATATTGTTTTTTATATTTTTAGGATTGCTTATTTGTTGTAAGCCAATTGAAAAAACAATAACATTTCATAGCGATATGATAGGACATAGCGATCCTATTGTGATTTATACAAGTAAAAGAAGAATTAAGAAGATAAAAAAGAAAGTTGAGAAATGCAATATTAAAGCTATAACATTTGATCGTTTTGTCTATATTACTAAAAATATGATCGAATGTGACAGCACAATTTTAAATAAAAAAGAATTAAAACAAATTAAAAATTAGAAATTATGACAAAGAGAATGATATTAAAAATGGTTTTAGTAGCATTGGAGGACATGGATGTCCATGAACTGGAAACTGTAAGGGAAAAATTAGATGAATTGGATAACAAGGTTGAATCAAGGGGCGGTAAACATCCACCTCCACCAGGAGGGGGCTGAAAATGAGAAAACAAGCGATAATTAATATATTGTTTTTATTTATTATATTTGTTTATCAATTGTTTAATGAATATACAGAAAATATGGTCATTAAAACAGAAAATAATATAGTTAAAACAGATTTTGAACGTTTGGAATTAACGATTAATGACCATGTTTTCTCTATTAATAAAACCGAAAGAACAGTTTCTAAAATAAGCGTATTTTGGAGCGTTTTCTTTTACACATTTCTTTCGGCTTACTTGATATTTGTAAATATTGAATTATATAATAACGCATTAATAAAGATACACAAATATGTTTTTTTAGCAACAGCGATATATTTCGGATTTTTTGGTATTACTGAATTGTTCTGCTTACTACCCGGGTTGGAACTTTATCAAAATACAGTAATAACACTTAATATTTGGTTATCCGGAACGGTATTTACTGTTGTTTTATTATTAATATTAACCTATAAATTTCATAGTGATGACTGGTAAAGTAAAAGATTTTATAACAAAATGGCTGGGCTCTGTAGTAGCTGGAATTATGGTAGCAGGGTTCGCATTTTATTTGGGAAGCAAAGCAGAAGATAGAGCAGAACTGGATAAAAAGATTGAATCAAAAGCTGACAAAATAGTGATGGAAAAACTTTTGGAAAAAAAAGCCGATAAAGATGAATTCGATTTATATAAAGAAAGTCAGTACAAACAAGATGAATTAATATTACAAATATTGCAAAATATAGAAACTAGTCAAGTAGAAATGCAAAGACAAATAAATGATATGTACAGGCTTAAGTTTGAAGTGAAATGAAATATATTTTTATAATAAGTTGGTACGTGGTCTGGAATGTGACAATACCATGTGATGATTCAGGGGCAATAAAACGGGTCGATGGTAGTTGTTATAAGGAAAAGCCGATTTTAGAAAAAGAATATTTTTCTAATAAAACAGAAGCTATGGATTATGCAATAAAATTACATGGGAAAACACGTTCATTTGACGGGTATATAGGTATTAAAGATATTAATATGGATAGCGTACATGTGGATAGCATTAATTTAATAGAAATATTGAAATGAATATAATATTACATTGCTCAGATAGTTTTTTTGGAAATGCAGCTATAATAACTAAATGGCATGTATTGCCCAAACCTGACGGTCGTGGGTGGTCGAATATTGGTTATCATTATCTTGTATTGAATGGTAATCTTTCCGGTAAAGTATTTAATAAAAATTATGATGGACATATAGAAACCGGCCGGCCATTAGATGATGATAAGATAATTGAGCCATTCGAGTATGGAGCGCATACAAGGGGCATGAATTATAATAGTGTAGGTATTTGTTTGATAGGGCAAAGTGGTATTTTTACAAAGAAACAATTAAGATCATTGGAATATTTGTTAACGGGTTTAAGGCAGCAATTTGACTCTTTGCAAATAACACAACATAGCGATTGGGACGAAAATAAACCGTTGTGCGCTGGATTGAGCAAAGAATATATTAAAGAATTAAATGACATGTATCAATGAAAGAATCAATTACATATATATTAGTAGGAATTGCTTTGATAGAATTTGTTATAATAATTTTGCTTATAAAAAATATGGGTGATTCCATTAATATTAAACGACAAGTTCAAAGGAATAGAAGGTCGTCAAACAATAAGCAGGAATATAATTCAGAAATAAATACAAAAAAAAGAGAAGGAATTTTTAAACGTTTAAAAAACAAAAAAAATGGAAAAAATTGAAATTATCATTGGAATTGTTGTTGCATTGCTGGGATTTTTTGGCATCGCAACAGCGTTAATAAACAAGCTTAAAAAAGAACTATTAGAAGCTATTGAAAAAGGAATTGAAGCAGGAAAGAAAATTAATCAAATACGTTCTGCAAGTAGTAAAGGAGGAAAGAAAATTACAATGGAGGAAATCGAAGAAACTATGCCTTTATTATTTGACACTATTGCAGAGATAGTTGATGTGTTTGAAGTAATCAAAGAAGCATTAAGCAAAAAAAAGAAATAGTTTGGGTTTTCATAATAGTGGTTTTAGTACCCTTGCGTAGCGATATGCAGGGGTATTTTTATTTAGTCTAAATAAAAATTATAATAAAATATACATAAACATGTAACATTT
>Ga0114922_10000379_pt1 | contig 42907 bp, 33 predicted proteins | sample AartaG_FD_100975 | JGI IMG/M metagenome (GOLD analysis project Ga0114922, IMG submission 100975) | Deep subsurface microbial communities from Aarhus Bay to uncover new lineages of life (NeLLi) - Aarhus_00045 metaG | ecosystem: Environmental > Aquatic > Marine > Oceanic > Sediment | place... | reverse complement strand
GGACGGCGGTTGTTTTGCTTTCAGTCAGCGCAACAGCGAATATCGCGGGTATATGTCGGCTTGTCAGGCGCCGAACGGACTGGTCCATCTTGTAACCAGCAGGTCACACTACACGTTCAATCTTGCCTGGCTAAAAACCCCCAACGAGCCTTTGAAGCACCCTCCGATCCGCGTCAAACATGAAACCGAGACATTTGACGGACCACGATTCGACCTTGCCGACTGGGAGCCTTATCACGGTCACGGCGGAGGTTTCAACGGCAAGGGCCAGTACACTATGATTGCCAAGTCGCATTTCCAGGGTATAAACCGTCTTATCGGAGTCGGCTCATTCGAGATAAATTTGACACTAAAGAATATTCATTATAATCCGCGGAGCAGAAACGCTTCACCTGGTTTCACTTTCTCGATCAAAGATGAAATGGCGCGCAGGCTCCATTTTAACATGAGGGATGACAAAATTGATATGATTATGTTTGTGGGCGATGGAGTAAAAAGCGGTCCTTTCCCGGAAGGTCCGCAGTATAATGTTAAGTACTCGATACCACCGACAGAGGCTCAACTCAAGTTTATTTATAATCAGAAAACCAGGTGTATACGTGTCTTCTACGGCCTGAACGGAGCCAAGGCCACTACGGAGCTTCCGCAAAGCAAGGCCGGCGTTTATTTCGCGGAACCTCTGAGCGAATGCACTGCCGCCTATATTATGATGAGCAACGGAAGGGTTGACATTGACCATTTTGAAATAGAGCCGATTAAACCTTAGGAATAAGAAGATATTTGACCAAGTGTGAAAACCGAAGGGTAAAGTTATGAAGAACCTGATGCCGGCAATAGCAATCATACTTGCAACCGTCGCAACTGCCCATGCCGCTGCAATGCCGAAGCAGTCGCAGACCCCTTCTTACCGGGGGGACCAATACACAAACTCGATAGGTATGAAATTTGTGCGAATCAAGCGTGGTAAGTTCCAGATGGGCCAATTGAAAAGGTTGGACCCTGAGGTTCTGCCAGTCATCGAAGGCGGTGACCGCGGCGGCCGGTTCGACCTGCTGGCCAAAGGTGACTACGACGAGAAACCTGTGCATAAGGTCAAGATTACCAAGCCGTTCTACATGGGTGTTTACGAGGTCACCAATAAGCAGTACGAACTCTTCAGACCCGAACACAAGAAACTGCGCGGCAAGTATGACCTATCCAAAGAAGATGATGAGGCGGTAATTTACGTTAGCTGGTACGACGCCGTTGCTTTTTGCCGGTGGCTCTCGGACAAAGAAGGTCTGTCCTACCGGCTGCCAACGGAGGCTGAGTGGGAATATGCCTGCCGGGCGGGAACAACTACCAATTACTATACGGGTGACGTGCTGCCCAAGGAATACACCAACAAGCCGGGCAATAGCTGCCTGGTCAAGACCACGATACATGTCGGCAAGACGCCGCCGAATGCGTGGGGGCTTTACGATATGCACGGCAACGTCGAAGAATGGTGCTACGACTGGTATGGACCTTATCAGAAAAAAACGCAGAAGGACCCGGTCGGATACGTCGATGGTGACTTCCGCGTATCGCGCGGAGGAAGTTTCGGCACTTATGCATATTTCCTGCGTTCGGCCAACCGCATGGCCACACTGCCGACCGAAAGGCAATGGGCGACCGGCTTTCGCGTAGTGATAGGAGAGTTGCCGAAGACCAGGCCAATGAAGATGGCGCCGAAACCGGACAACTATCAGAACGTTATCCAGCGCGACCCGGAGACCGTCAAGCAGGGTCCGGACCCGACCAAGCCTTACTTCAAGGGCCCTCGCAAGTACATGAAGATCGACAGAGGCAAAATAGGTCCTTTGTTTGCCGGGCACAATCACAGCCCTATGATAACGGCTTGTCCCAATGGTGATCTTCTTTCGACATGGTTTACCTGTGTTTCGGAAAAGGACCGCGAGATGGGTCGAGGCGGAAGCAGGCTTCGCTGGGGCAACGAAGAGTGGGACGATGCTTCGGTTTTCTGGGATGCTCCCGACAGAAACGACAGCGTGTGTGCATTGTGGACCGACGAGAAAGGTAAGATGTATCATTTCGTCGGCACCGATGTTGGAGCGACATACGCGTATCATTCGCTGGGTTTGCGGACCTCGACCGACAACGGTGCGACCTGGTCGAAGGTACGAATGTTCAACCCCGAGCATCGTTCTCCGGCGCCGCATTCGCACGGTCACTGGCTTTCAGGGCCGGTGTTTAGAGCCAACGACGGGGCAATCGCGTTTGTCACCGACGGCTGGCCTACTCTTTGGTACAGTTACGACGAGGGAATGACTTGGCAGGGCTGCGAAGGAAATATTAAAGGTAACCACCCCGGCGTGGTGCAGTTGCGCGACGGCAGGATGCTCGGATTCACCCGCGGCGGCGACCTCCGGGGGGCTGTCATTGTCACCAAGTACGACGATTTGGGCACGACCAAGGTTCATTCGAACGAGAAGCGTCCGTTTTGGATGCCTAAATGTGTTTCGGATGACCTGGGCAAAACGTGGAAAAAGACGCCGAGCATTTTCAAGGATATAGGCGGCGGGCAGAGGCTGGCAATGATGCGACTCAAGGAAGGGCCTATTTTCTTTGCCTCGTTTGCCGACAGGGGTATCATTATAACCGATAAGTCCGGGGCGAAGCGCGAGGTTCGGGGGCTCTTTGCAGCGGTATCGGAAGACGAAGGCGAAACCTGGTTGGTAAAGCTTGTCACCGACGACGGGCCGGGCGAGCCCGGCATGACCACCAACGGCGGCTACTTCGCTTTCAGTCAGCGAAACAGCGAATACCGCGGGTATATGTCCGTGTGCCAGGCGCCCAATGGGCTCATCCACCTGATAACCAGCTTCTCTCATTACACGTTCAACCTCGCCTGGCTAAAGAGGCCCAACGAACCTTTGAAGTACCCCCCGATCCGCGTCAAACATGAAATCGGGACATTCGACGGACCACAATTCGACCTTAAAGACTGGGAACCTTATCACGGTCACGGCGGAGGATTCAACGGCAAGGGACAATTTACGATGATTTCGCGGTCGCATTTTCAGGGTATGAACCGGCTTATAGGCGAAGGGTCCTTCGAGATGAATATGGCCTTCAAGAATATTTATTTCAATCCCCGCGGCGACACGGCGTCACCCGGCATCACCATCTGGATTAAGGATGCTATGATGCGCAGGCTGCACTTTTACGTCAGAGACGACCGTATCGACCTGGGCCTGGCGGACGAGGAAGACCCGGTACGAATGCGCTGGCCGCGCGACATAAAATATGACAAACCGCCAACTTCGGCCAAGCTGAAGTTTGCTTACGACGAAAAGGCAAAGCAGATACGCATCTTCTACGGCATCAACGGCGCCGAGGCAGCCACCGAGCTTCCGCACAGCAAGGCGGGAATTTATCTGGGTAAGCCTTTCAGCGAATCTACCGCCGCCTATATTATGATGAGCAATGGAAGGGTTGATATCGACCATTTTGAAATCGAGCCGATTAACCCTTGAAAATGAAACGTATGCCTTATTAGTTTTGCACAGCCAAGCCAACTCTGAAGATTGCCCCTGCCGGCTTGGCCGTCAGTATCTCCACAAAGCCGTTGTGAGCTTGGGCGAATTTTTTCACCAGTGCCAGCCCCAGGCCCGTCCCATTCGTTTCACGCGTAGCTTCGGCCTCGGTGCGATAGAACTCTTCGAAGATTTTCTTTCGCTGCCGATGAGGCACGCCCGGCCCATGGTCTTCAACCTCGATGAAAACGTATTGGCCGTCACTCTTGGTCCGGACCGCAACGGTCTTATCCTTCGCATTGCCGGCATACTTGATTGCGTTGTCCAGCAAGTTGACGACTATCTGCTTGACCGCGTCGCTGTCAAAAGCAGTTTGCTTAAGTTGTTCGAGGTCCGCCCTTATCGAAAAGCCGTTCTGCGCTGCGTAAGGCCTCATCATTTCAACCACGCCTTTGATGCACTCGTTTAAATCACCAAAGCTGAAGGTATATTTCTTCCGTCCCCTTTGGATGCGCGAAAAATCCAACACATTCTCAATCAGCCGGCTGAGCCTCTCGCTTTCCTGCCGCATACTTTTGTAATACTCGGCGAGCTTGTCCTTGGATTTGACCCAGTCTCTTTCGAGCATTTCTGAGTACATCCGTATCGAAGTCAGCGGTGTTCTAAGCTCGTGTGAGACGGCGGATATAAAATCGTCCTTTTTTTGCGCCAGCTTGATTTGTGCCTGTGCGTGGCGCCACAAACTCACCAGGCCCAGCGTCACAGCCAAAAGCACAATCACAACGATGGCAAAATACCACCTTCGCAACTCGCTTATCTGCCCGCTGATCAAAACGGGATTGTCTTTAAAATCCAACAGCAAATCGCCAAAGCCGAAATCCAAAGTCGCTCTATAGGCGATGTCCTCGCCTTCTCTCTCTGTTTGCACCAGTTCAAAGCTCATACCTTCGCGCATAAAATGGTTGGCGGACTTTTTGACCTCCTCAATTAACTTCTTTTCATTGAGCTGAAATCCCTGCCAGAAGTGCCTGCCTTCAATTTGCACGTGCCTTACTAAGAACACCTGGCCATCAAATATCGACTGCTCGCCGCCGCCTCCGGGGACGATTAGCGGCACAAACGGCTCAATCCTGACCTGTACGGTTTCGTCCATACGCGGCTGGACGGCCAATAATTGACTGTTGGCCAACGAAAGATCTATATTCATATCACTGTCTACTAATTGTTGCTCCCAGGCCGGGTGCGATTGGCTGGACATTTGTGCTTGTTGCTGCTGCCCGTCACGTTGATATGGCCCATCCTGTATTTGTACTCCACCACTGGCATTAGCGGACATATTGGTTTGGAAGACAACGCGGTGCTGCTTTATAAGCTGGGCCTCACGGTCCACGTTTTCTAAACTTCCGATAGGATAATTCGCTCTCGCTCGGCGTTGAAGTGCAGGGCTTTTTCTGTTTTGCTTCTTCTGACTTTCTTCCTTGGCCAATTCTACTGCCTTAACCGCTTTCAATCGAGTACGTCGCGACGCAGGGGCTTTTCCGCCAGCACCCATTTTATATGAATTTACTGTCAGCCCCCCGAGCATTGGCACCACGTTACTTTTGATGTACTTAGTATTGGACACTGCTTTGGCATAGAGTTCACTATTAGCAATTTGAACATCAGCGTTCATTATGAAGTAGTCATTTGGTGTGAGAACATTACCGCCTGCATCGATTTGGAAGTGGCCGTACGCAAGGCTGTGCTCGAGTTGACCACTCAGCGGCGAAGTAAAGACCGCTATTTCCTGCTGACCGGCCCTGATGTTATCATCAGCTTGAAAGTATCGATAATCCGTGTAGCGCCGGCCCTCTTCTGACTTTATGAAATCATCGAGTTTCTTCTTGACATCGCGTCTGATTTGTTCTGCTACGTCGGCAAATTCGCCCAGCCGCGCCAACTTCAGGCCTTTCGCCCATTTCTCGGTGGCGTGGTACCCCAGAAACGCAAACCCACCCAGGGCTGCAGCAATTATCACCGATAATATAATAAGTCGTCTGTACATTTGCTTTTGGCTGCCTGATTACGCTCAGGCCTCATATTTGTAGCCCGCACCGCGCACGGTTTTTATTATTTCCGGCTCGGCCGAGTCCGGCTCGATTTTACTTCGCAGCTTCGCTATGTGCATGTCCATCGTTCTGGTGCCTATCTCTGTCATAGTCTCGTTCCAAACTCCTTTATACAGTTCTTCTCTGCTGATAACACGGTTCGGATTCGCCGCAAAATACTGTATTATCTCTGCTTCGCGTTTTGTAATGTTTGTTTCCTCGTTATTGCGTTTTATTTTCAATGCTGCAACATCAACATCCAAATCCGCAAACTTGAAATTATGCCCGACTGCCCGTGCCGGGTCCGTCCGTCGCAGCACCGCTTTTATCCTCGCCAGCAGCTCCTCAAGCGAGAACGGCTTGGTGATATAATCATCGGCACCCAGGTTCAGTCCCACTATTTTTTCTTTCTGCTGCCCCTTGGCCGTCAGCATTATGATAGGACTTTGTAAGCCCTCCTGACGCCATTTTGTACATAGCTGTTCGCCGCTTATTTTCGGCAGCATCAAATCGAGCAATATCAGATCAAACTGTTTCTCAGCCACGGCCCGTTCCGCGTCGAGCCCATCTACAGCTTCACTAACCTTAAATGCGTGAAACTCCAGAAAGTCCCGCAATGCCGTCCGGATCTTCTGCTCATCTTCGACTATCAGTATGTGTGCTTCTTGCTCCATAACGTATAAATGCCACTATATATTATAAGCAAAATCCGGGCACAACGTTTGTAAAAGTTTTGTAAAAAATCCCACCTGTTTTTTACATCCATTTTACTTCGTTCTCACTCGGTTCAGTCGTATAGTTAACTTAGGGAACATAAGTAGTTCTAAAACTTTTTTGAAAGGAGATGAAAATGGAAAAGCAGAAACAGAATCAAGTATCAGCCTTTTTTATTGTCGGGATTATTCTAATTGCCGTCGGACAGACATGGGGACAGTTGCATCACATACGCGTAAGGCCTCCGGCGTCGAATGTTATAGTGCCGCAGAGCCGGGCCAGGGCGTTCGCCCCTGAGCGTCGCGGGGCCATTGAGATTACTGAAATCGGCGCACTGATTGATATTCTCGAGGGCACGGCAACTACAACGATTGAGATAAGGCTGCGCAACACCAGCGGCCGGCGACAGGAAGCCGAGTTGATCGTCCCGGTGCCGGATGGGGCGGTTGTGCGGGGCTTTGCTTATGACGGCCCCGGAGGGGAAATAACCGCGGAGGTACTTTCAAAAGATGAAGCCAGGAGAATATATGAGCGGCTGGTAGCGAAGATCCGCGACCCGGCCCTGGTAGAGTTTATCGGATACAATCTAATTCGTTCAAGCGTCTTTCCCATAGAAGCCCGCGGTAAGCAAAAGATTCGGCTGACATACGAGCATCTTCTTGATGTTGATGGTAACCGAGTTGATTACATACTGCCGCGGACCGAATCGTTGGAGTACGCGGTCCCATGGAAGATTACGGTGAATATCAAAACGAAGCGGCCGATATCAACGGTCTATTCACCCAGCCACAAGCTCGAGGAAAAGCGGACCAGTGACAGAGAGTTTATTGTCAAGATCGCCACTGACGCGATGAAAGAGCCCGGCCCGTTCCGGCTTTCATATCTGCTGGCCGACAACGGGGTGACCGCCTCAATGTTCGCCTACCCTGACGATAAAGTCGGCGGCGGGTACTTCTTACTGCTCGCCGGCTTGCCTGCAAAGCCGCTAAGGGTCGAAGATGTCCCTGCGATAAAAAGAGAGCTGACATTGGTGATTGACCGCTCGGGCAGTATGAGAAACGAGAAAATCGAGCAGGTCAAAGAAGCGGCGCTGCAGATTATCGCTGGTTTGAAAGATGGCGAAGCCTTCAATGTCGTCATTTACAACGACAGGATTGAGTGGTTTTCAAAACAGCCGGTACTCAAGACGGGCCGGACCCAGGATGCCGCGCGGAAATATATCAAGGGTATCACAGCAACCGGCGGCACTAACATACACGATGCTCTTCTCGAGGCGCTCAAACAAAAGCCAATGGAAGGGATGTTGCCGATAGTTTTGTTCCTCACGGACGGCCTGCCGACTGCGGGACAGACTTCTGAGGTCGCTATTCGTAACGTTGTAATAAAATCGAACCCATACAATCGGCGCGTGTTTACCTTCGGCGTCGGTGTCAATGTCAATGCTCCGTTGCTGGAAAAAATCGCGGCCGAGTCGCGGGCGGCAGCGGAATTTGTGCTGCCGAACGAAGACGTTGAGGTCAAGATAGGTAAGGTCTTCAAGCAACTGACGGGCCCGATACTTGCTGATGTGGAGGTGGAGGTCGTGGAAGTGGCAGGCAGGCCCGCTATCGGCCGCACACGTGACATCATACCCGACAAGCTGCCGGACCTCTTTGATGGCGACCAGCTTGTGCTGCTGGGCCAATATGTCGGCAAAAAGCCGGTTACTTTCAAAGTCTCCGGCAACTATCTCGGCAGAAAACGTACATTCAAATTCACGTTCGAGTTTGATAAGGCTGATGTGCGCAACGGCTTTGTTCCCCGCCTGTGGGCGAGCAGAAAAATCGCGCAGCTTATTGACATTGTTCGCCAGATGGGCGCCGACTCAGCCGTATCAAAGGACGACCCCAAAGTTAAGGAACTCGTTGACGAAATTGTGCGTCTTTCCACTGAGTTCGGCATACTGACGGAATACACAGCATTTCTCGCCAAGGAAGGGACCGACCTTGCAGATAGAGACGCAGTGTTACGTGAAAGCGCGCACCTGCTTGAGAGTCGGGCAATGCGCAGCCGCGCCGGCTTGGGCGCGGTCAACCAAAGCTTCAATATGATAGGGCAGAAGCGACAAAAGACGCTGAATATACGTAATGATTTCTTCGATGCCAATATGAATCGGGTCTCGATTTCAACGGTGCAGCAAATCAATGACCGGGCATACTATCGCAGAGGCAATCGCTGGGTTGACAGTCGACTGGTCGGTAATGAAGCCCAAGTCAGCCCCAAAAAGGTTATTGAGTTTGGGTCCAGAGAATTCATTGAATTGGCAGAAAAACTGGCGAGCGAGAACCGCCAAGGCAGTATCGCCCTTGTCGGCGATGTGCTTTTGCAGATAGACGGCGAGCCGGTCTTAATCAAAAGGCCGGAACATAATTAATAGTAGCGTAATTTAAGGAGCAAAAAGATGAGAGAGAAAACACAGACCCTCACATTGGCATTTGCGGTGATTTGCCTTCTGGCCACAGCCGCTTGTGCCGACGGGCCGACAACAACCGGCACCATCACCAAGGTAACGGTCTACCGGGGTCAGGCCCTGGTAAGCCGCGCCGTCAAAGTCGATTTGCCGCAGGGTACTTCCGAGCTAATTATCACGGACCTGCCGGCCAGAATTGTGCCCGAAAGTCTCTACGCCCAGACTTCCGGTAACCTCAAGATACTGAGCGTTAGGTACAGAGAAAGGGCGGTCAAAGAGGACACGCGGCAGGAGGTCAAGGAACTCGATGAGAAGATTGAAATCCTCAAAAATCAAATTCGTCACGCAGAAAGGAATCACAAACATGGCGGCAATCTTTGGGCCAAGTATGAAGGTCTTTGGAAACTGGCTATTGATGGTTCAAAGGTCGATTTAAATCGCGGAGTGCTCCAGGCTGACCAAATCCAGTCGCTGGCACAGTATCTGGAGGGCAAGTGGAACGAGCTGCACGAAAAGTCACTGGAAATAGAGGACCACATAGCTCAGCTTAAGAAGGAGTTAGAGCTTCTTAACCGCAAGCGCAGAGAGCTTGACACCGGCCGGTCTCGCACCGAGCGCGAAGTGGTCCTGTTCGTAAGAAAGGACGACAAGAAAAAGGTCTCCATCAAACTCAACTACCTTGTCAACAACGCCAACTGGCAGCAGCAGTATAACTTGCGAGCCAACCCCAAGAAATCAACTGTCTTGATTGAATACAACGCCGTCGTTAACCAAACCAGTGGCGAAGATTGGAACGGAGTCGCTTTGAGTCTCTCCACCGCTGAGCCGAGTATGGTCGCTGCACCTCCTGTCCTCGAACCTATGCTCGTGGGTCTTTCCCGCGCTGACCGCGCCCAGCAAATCGAGCAGCAGACTCGTTTTACTGATGCTGACAGAATCCGACAGTTTCAACGGTCCCGCAAGGCCAATATCAAAATTGGTTTTGGTGCCAATTATGACCTTAACACGCTTGCAATCGATAATCAGATATTCATGTGTAATGCCAGCGGTAACCAAGTCCAGCAGTTCCAGGAACAGTTCGCTGAAATTGTACGCAACGAGGGCATCAGCGTAACCTACGACTTGCATGGTAAGCTTGCCCTGCCCAGCCGAAGCGACCAGCAGCTTGTCACCATCGCCTCCTTCCCGGTCAAGGCCGAGTTTACCTTGGTCGCCACACCGTTGCTCACTGACTATGTCTATCTGCAGGGAGAACTCTTCAACGAAAGTGGTCCAATCCTTTTGCCCGGCCCGGCCAGTATGTTCCGCAACGGCGAGTTCGTCGGCAAGAGCCAATTGTCGCAGGTTACCATCGGCGAAAAATTCACCGCCGGCTTCGGCATTGATTCTCAGGTTCAGGTCGCCCACGAGCTCGAAAAGAAAAAGACGCGCGTCCAGGGTGGCAACCGCATCGACACCTATCACTACCGCATCGCTCTGAATAACTACAAGGACGCTGACGTTAAACTGCGGCTGTTGGACCGCCTGCCGTATTCGGACAGCGATTCAATCAAGATTGAACTTGAAAGAACCGAGCCAGAGTTGAGCAAAGACAGCGAATACCTGCGTGCTCTCCGCAAGAAAGGCATTCTACGCTGGGACCTCAACCTAAAACCAAACACTGTCGACGAGAGCGCAACTGTCGTAAAGTATACCTACACCATGGAGTACGATAAGAACATGACGATTCAGCCTCGCCGGAAAAGCCAGTAAATTGGCCCTTAGGCTATGGGGTGCGCAGGACTTGCGCACCCCATTTCATTTTCAGTGATTTAGATAGCCACATTGTTAAATCTTTGCAGCGTTTTTGCTTGTCTGCTCGCAGTATTAAATTTGCCCCCAATTTTCTTGCAATTCTACCCAACAGGACGTAAAGTAAATGCGTATCTGTTTTGGCCGTGTCTTACTTTTGTACTTTGCACGGCTATAGTCGGGCGATTAGCTCAGCTGGCAGAGCAGCTGACTCTTAATCAGCCGGTCACAGGTTCGAATCCTGTATCGCCCATTAGTTTCTTGGCCTTTTTCAGTTGATGACAGGGGGCCTATCTCTGTTCCTAAGTTCGCCATTCGCAAACGCTTAGTGTCCGCGCTATTTTGTTTAACACCAGACCGTTTTTGCTCTCGACCGACGCTTGCAGCAAACCAATGGTGCAACATACAAGTGCCACTATATCGAACCATAAAATAATTTGGAAAGGCATTTAGCCTCTCGCTTTGGCAATCCGGTCATCGACATAATTATCAAGGGCTTGTTTTAAGTGTTTCTTTGCCTTATCTAATTCTTCAATAACATTTTTACCAGCCCAAACCCACGAACGTCCATCGTATACTTGGTTAGCCTTGTTGTATTCAGTTTGTGCTTGTAATAGGTCACAGATTGCTCGTGCGACTTCATCTATCTGCCCATCCATTCTCTACTCCTTTCTCGGCTTTCGCATCCCGTTAAAGCAGGGGCTTGTCATAATCTTCGCTTATCTTATGGCTTCTGCTCTTTTGATTGCGAAAGTGCAACATTTTCAGCCTTCATCTTCGGCCTATATTGTAGCTTTCAACGACTTAATAGGCAATATCTGTGACCATTATTCCTTCATTTGTGGCTCTGACAGCGTACAGTCAAGCTGCTGACGTGTCGATCACGCGCTTGCTGTTCGCCTTGAACGCGCAGATGCACAGAAGGAAGAAACGAAATTGTAATTGACAGCCCTTGTGGCGATACTACAATATATGCGTTGCAACTGCAGAGCAAATAAACTTTACGAATTCGCCTCGTTAGAGTAGAGGCACTTCGCAACAGACGCAGGCCTTTACGGCAAATTCAATGTATTATGGATACGATTTTGTATATCATCTCCGGCCCTTTGTTTCTAATATCCCTCGCCGCACATTTGTATGTAAGAGTCCGTCTGCGGCCGAAAAACGATTCAGATTTGGACGACTATTACCACGAGTTTGAAGACCAGCATCCAGATTACGCGAGATACATAAGGTGGTCCCAGATCACCTTTGCCGGTGCCGTCATTGGCGCTCTGTTGCTGTTCATTGCCACCGTAATTTAACCTCATCTAAAAACCCCAGCCTTTGCGAAATAGGATACTGCGTTTTTGTTTGGCACTCTCCATTAAGGCTTTGATTGCAGCCTTGATATGCTCCGGAAGTTGCGGCCAGACGGCTACGATTTTAGCCAAATCAGGGGGTGGGTTTTGAGGCTGATTTTGAGTTGTTTTTAACTTTTTTTGTAAGCTGGTTTGTAAGCGCGTCTTTCGGCTTGTGGTGAGTCCTTATTTTGCTTGTTGTCATAGTTTTCGGCCTGCTGACTCTTAATCAGCCGGTCGCAGGTTCGAATCCTGTATCGCCCAATAGTTTTTTGCTTGTCTGGTCGAATCGCTCGTTTTTCCGGTGGCAGCGTTTTGCTCTGCTTTTTGAAGGCGTTGTTTGTTGACAGACAGTCCCTGTTAGAGCAGCCGGTAGCCATCTTTTAACGCTTAGGACGTGCAAAAGGTTTCATTTCTTGGCCGTCAGTTTTGTGGCGCCAAGCAGATAACGGGGGATTGTGTGTTACCAGTCTGAAGTCCGCGCCCGGCATTTAATGTTGTTTGCTTATGAGCGAGGGTATGCTTCTATATGAACAAGCCTCATTCCGTCTTCATCGGAATAGAGCACAGCCTCGCTCACTAACCTCGGGGAGCAAAGCCTGTACGTCTGCGACGTCTCTTTTTTCAGTTTCTCAACGCTCTTAAGGCTGTGCAAAAATTCCTCAACATCAGCTTCGCCTGAGTGTTTCCTGCTCTTCTGATGCGTTTGGCATACTCCAAGCGCAGCGCTTTGCATAAGTTGAGAAAACATTTGCTTAAACAAATCAGGAGAGGGGAAAATATCAGCGCATAAAATTCTATTCCTGCTTGTTATAATCATACCCGATATGCCTTTGTTCTTCTCAAGCACCTCTTTAGAATTAGCAACGTAATAATCAATGATTTCTTTTATGTTTCGGTCTTTGAAAACATCGGCCAATGCTTTAGTTTTACTATGAATGCCCAATCTTCTCAGTTCTTTTTCGATAGCTATATGAGCTTTAATTTGATTGGGGAACAAAATAAGTTCCTTTCTCACGAATGGACTTGCCATACCGGCATAATAAAAATATTCCGGCTCTCCTAATTTTCTCGAATCTTCTATCAATCTCCATTTTTCAAAACACAAAGCATCAATCTCAAATCCCGGTTGCTCCACAGGTTCAACAGTGTTTTTATTTTGTCCAGGCTGAAATTTACGTTCGAAACCAAGCCCGCTCAAGCCACTATCTTCGGAACCAATTCCGCTAAAGACCCCATGTCTGTAGCCTCTGCCGTATCCCCGGCCGTATCGTCGTCTGCCGGGGCCATAGCCTTCGTAATATCTTCGACCGTAAGAGCCTCCCCCTATAACCCCTCCTCTTCTAAAGCCTCTGTTTTGCCAACCTGCTCCAAGCTGCCCCCCGCGAGGAGAGTAAAGGGGCCGACTGCCCGAATACTGACCAAAGACACTGTAGCTGCTTGGTGGGTCCTTTCGAACAACGGAAAGACTTGGATTTTCTTTTATGATAAGCTGTTTTTTACTAATAGCTTCCTCCACAGTAAGGTATTTACTTTCCAAGTCAGGATTTTCCGTTTTTAGAAGATAGACAGACATATCAACAAGACCGTCCCCATCATGGTCAAAATCATACCCCTTTTTCACAAGTCTTACAGAAGACAAAAATCTGGTAACTGTTTCTTTCGCTTGGACTTTGTAGCGTTTTCTTGTTCTTCCCAAAGCCGTCTCGGGTTCAGAAGAGGGTATGGCAAACACCAAAATCCCTAATACAAACGCTCGAACTATTTTTTCTAATCTGCTCTTCATCTTGACTTTTCTCCCAATTCAAGCAAACAAGATTTTCGAATAACGCTAAATTACACGTCCAGCCGACAATTCCCAATAAGCACAAGACATTTGCACGGTGATAGCCTGGGATTGCAGCTCCTATAATATTATAGGAGCGCAACAGCCCAGAAAGTAACAGAATTTTTCCAAGATTCCCGCAAAAATATTGGATAGTTTATAGCATAGTGAGCCCTAATGAATGATATTTGTTCATTTTACAACGAGGCTTCTGGGCCAAATGCGGTCCGGCTTGTCCCGGCCAGCCACGGTTAAACGCGTGCAACAAAGAGAGCTGCTTATTTCTGCTGAGATGGTTTGGTGAGTATGGACAAGAACGTCCGTCGTTAATCGTCAAATGCAGCAGCATTTTTTTGCCTTTGATTGGGTTTGATCCGGCTTCGCCAGAGGCTACGCCGCGACAAGTTGGGTTTGTTTGGGTTTGTTTTTATTAGCATTGTTCGCAGTTATTTGTTCGTAGTTCATTGTAAAGGAATAACTTAGGTTCGTTTGAGCATCCAGGAAATTGGCTTTGTTTTGCATATTTTTCTTATAATTTCGTACGTAAGAATTCGTAGATTTTCACTTTTTGGGCTGTCAGCAGGGAGAAAAAGGTATATCAGGTAATCAGGTAAACAGGAAGTGGATACCAGGGGAACAGGAGAACAGGGGGGATAACATATAGCGTATTGCGTATTGCGTATAGCGTATTGCGTATTGCGTATAGCGTATAGCGTATTGCGTATTGCGTATCCGCCACCCCAATCAGGTAGCTGATAGTTTGAAATCCGAAATCCTAATATCGAAATCCGAAACAATCTCAAAATGTAAATGACCGAAATTCAAAACAACTAAATTGGGCTGGGCCTGCCGGCCCTGAAGGCCGTGCCACGCCCCCCAATCAGGTAGTGGCACGCCCCCTCATAATTAGGCGGACTTGCGCATTTGGTCGAAAAAAGTCCTCGATTCTCGATACCCGATTCTCGTAACTCGTTTATATGAAAGGAGTAAAAATTTTTTGCAATTTTCCGATTTCAGGTTCCAGCTACCCGCACTTTTGATTGATTTAGCTCGTTGTTCGTTGTTAGTTGATCGTTGTTCGTTGCTCGATGCTCGATGTCGGCGTTGGTGAAGCCAGAGAAGAGTATTTTCTTTTTAGAGAGAATAGGCACGAAAAAGGACAAAATGCACAAAAGGGACAAAAAAACGGCCAAAAAAGTGCTTTATAAGGTGCTTTATAAGCACATAAATAGCTGGATCCCTACCTAAAGCATGCAGGGACTCGGGCAGGCGGCGGAAGACCCCAGTGAGATAACGTATCACTATCTCACGGGGCAGGCAGATTTCGCAGATTTCACGGATTTTGTTTTTGTCGGCAAGTGCGGGGTTATATGGCCGGACAGGTTTAATCTTCCTTTTTAATTATTTGCTTTATTGTCCTATCGTATCCTTGTTATTTGAGCCTCTTTAACTTCTCCTGCATAGCGACCAGATTTCTGTGATTCGTCGTACAAATAAACATGGCTCCAAGTTGAGCTTGGTATAATGACATTGCTATTTATGTCTGCCAATTTAATGTAATGAGGCTTGGGAACACATCCAGGTCCAACAAATAGCTGAATATAGACAGTTGCTACTTTGTCGGTTTCATCAGCAGCTATTATATGCGACCACTGCTTAGGTGTTATTACACCACCAGAAGGAATCTCACCAAATGGCATGGCAAATTTGGGACCCGGCTGCTTAAAAAAACCTTTGTCATCACCGCCATTCATGATGAAATCACGGATTGGGCTGAAACATTGTTCGTCGCCTCGAAAACCACGACGAGAATGGACCAAATAGTAATGAAATGCTATTTTTGCAAGTGATCGGAAGTAGTGATCGGTCACCTTAAATGTCACACAACCATTGACCTGCGTGATCCCTGCTTCTGTGTCAGGCAAATTGTGTGGTTCTGACTTTGGCCACGTTTCCTTCATAAGCAACTGAAACTCAGACGAATTCTCCGTGTCGAAATGAAACCACATCTTATCAATCTTCTTAATGCCATGCTTTTTTATGCGGTCCTTTAATTGTCTTGGGCTCATTCCGCTAAAAAGTTCTATAAAAACCTCTCCGCCTTGATCATCATGTATTACGATTTGATCTACTGGAAATGAATCTTTAGGATTGTCCCTTGAACGCTTAACTAACTGCTTATGATCTCCATGATCAATTGTAGATTGGGGAGGCGGTGCTCCTATAGCCGCGACTTGAGAACGACCTCTCTTTCGTCTTTTGGGAACCTTTGGCTTAACCAAGTCTCTGAAAAAACTTTCTGGCCCACACAATAGTAATTGCTGTTCAGAGCTGCCAATATTATTGTTGCATGAGGCGCAGATTCTACGAAAACGGACATCGTTTTTGAATTCCCCTAACTGGACAGGTAGGATATGGTCTCCCGCCCCCTTAGCTGGATTAAAAGAAGCAGTACAATAGATACATTTTTCTGTTCTTTTCATTCATTTTCCGCCTATGGCGGACTAAGCCAATCTCTTTTATTAAATGATTCCGCGTGTGCAAACAAGTTGCACACGCTGGAAGGCTGTATTATTCATCATTTATTTTTTGACTCAATTCATCCAACCTGTTAAACAAACTCTTCAATTCTTCTGGAACTCCGCGAGTTCTTAGTTCTTCAGGATATATCAATCTGAAGACTGAAAGACATCCCAAGCCAAAACGTACATTGGCAAGGAGACAACACTTTAAAATGTAAGCATCGTTATTGAATATATCCATGACATCTTTCCGCTCATTTTCAATATACCGTAAATTTAAACCAATCGAATACACGTTGGGATGAGCCCCATAATCAATTGATTTATCATACATATCCTTGATCCATGGGCCAACTTTGGGCTCCTGTTCGGCAAGAAATATCAAAATAGCACCAATGCTGAAATTTTTCCTCACCAGTTTTTCAGCTTCTTTGCTCTGATGCCTTTTGACCCAAATATCTCCTTGCTCAGGACGTTTATTAATATAATATCCATATAAAGCATTTTCAATACAAGCCCGAAACATCACAAATGCCTCGGCAATTTGACCGCTTGAAGATATGCGAACGGCAGCCAAATAACATCCATAAGCACGTGCAAGAAATGCTGCTGGTGATGACTCTATATTAGTCTCCTTGGACAGCTTATAAAACACTTCCACGTATTTCATAAAAAGATCGTTTATACTAATCAACAGATGGACTATAGGTTTATGTTGGCTCCATGTAGCTCTGATGTTATGCCACGCATCACTAATGCGTTTCGTAAGTTCATCACTACCGAAATCGTCCTGTTGCACGAATAAATTCCTCACTAACTAATCTATAAATTTTCCTCTGTACTACAATCCGTTAACTTCTTGTTTTTTATGCGTGTTTTTTAAAACAGTCGACTGTAACCTATTTATATTTAATATGTTATGAGACTTTTTTCAAAAAAGAACTTTTGGCCTTTTGTTTTTCGCCGTAGTCCGCTTTTCGCTGCCTTCGCAAGAAAATGAGGCGGCGAAAAGAAAGGCGCAGGCGAAAAACATTCGCCGGATTCGCGAGAGCCGATCTTTATACTATTTTTGGTTGCGGCTGAGGGCCAAGGGCCCGAAGCCGCGCTGTGTTCTCTGTGGCAAACTAACAATAACCAATACTTGTCCTGAGTTCAATCGAAGGAATCAATTATCCTGCCGCCCCAGTTGCTTTTGCCTGCACGTGAGCAGTTTGAGCGTCGCTCGTCGCTGGTCGCTCGTCGCTGGTCGCTTGTCGCTCGTTTTTCTACCGCTTACTTACGTGCGCGGCTCTGTAACCCGCGCAATAAATGCGGAATGACAAACAGGCGATTCGTTGAAGTTTTCCGCTCGCGGGTGCGATATTCAACTAAAAAATCAAAATTAAAAAAGCAAAAATTGCTGCTGCGTAAGCTACGCTTGACGAAGAAACGCCATTAACACAAGCAATTCCGCATAGCTGCCATTGACTTTTACGGCCACAAAATAATAGAAAGGAAGGGAAAAATCAAGATGAAAAAGCCCCGGTGAGATAGAATAAAACCATCTCACGGGGTAAAGGGGGCAGGGGGCGGGGGAAGATGAGCAGGGGAGCAGGGGAGCAGTAGAGCAGGGGAGCAGTAGAGCAGGGGAAAAGGGGAAAGGAGAAGGGAAGGGAGAAGGGAAAAAGACAGCGTTTAGCGGGTAGCGGTTAGAGATTGCCACGGCCAGAAGGCAGAGGGCAGAAGGCAGAGGGCAGAAGGCGGAGGACAGGGGGCAGAAGACAGGGGGCAGAAGGCAGAGGGCAGAAGTCAGGGGCCAGGGGCGGATTTCTTGCGCTTGACAATGGCGGTTTTGAACCTAAAATCACGGGCTATGGCAGACTCTGCCCCACAAAAGAAGAAAAAGAGAAAACACAATCCCGTAACAGATTGGATGACTTATATTGCGCTGCGGGTCCTTGTTGTTTTCCTTTATGTATTTGATGTCGAGACTAATCTACAGTTCGCTTGTTTTCTTGGTCGATTGCTGTGGAAACACTATCATCGCGGCCGGGAACGCGCCTTGGATAATCTGCGAGCAAGTTTCCCCGAAAAAAGCGAAGAATGGATACAGCAGACAGGCCGGCGAAGCTGCGAGCACCTTGCAATGCTGGCGGTTGATGTGCTTTATACGCCGCGGCTGGTGAAAAAACATAACTGGCGGTACTATTCTCGATTCAAAACCACAGAAAGGGCAAAATGGCTGATGCAGGAGGGGAAGGGACTTTTGATGGTTGCGGCCCACTACAGCAACTTCGAGATTATGGGTTATATGCTGGGGCTGTTTGGTTTTGATGTTTACAGTATTGCGAGGCCTTTGGATAACAGGTTCATTAGCAGGTACTTATACGACGTGCGGCAGCGGGCGGGACAAAAGATAATCGATAAAAAAGGCGCATCTGAGCTTATGGATAAAATAGCTTCGAGCGGTACGACTTTGTGCTTTATCGCCGACCAGGATGCCGGCAGAAAAGGGATATTCGTTGATTTCTTCGGGCGCAAGGCAAGTACCTATAAGAGCATAGGGCTGCTCGCAATCTCCAACAATGTACCGATTGGGGTTGGTTACAGCAGAAGAGTCGACAATCGGTTTTTCTTTGAGATTGGGGTCAACCGCATCATTTTCCCCGAAGAATGGCAAGACAAAGACGACCCGCTGGAGTGGATTACCGCAGAGTACACTAAGGCAATAGAACGGTTCGTGCGTGAAGACCCGAGTCAATACTGGTGGCTGCACCGCAGATGGAGGCACCGGCCGAAGGAAGAAAAGCAATAATTTTTCACGTCGAATGCGCAGGTTTTGTGGTCATCTGAGATGTGTTTCAGTGGCAGGGACGTAATAAGAAGAGGATAAATTGAGATGTTTGAATTCGAATGTCCGCGATGTAAATCACTTATTGGATTGGAGCTGAGTGATTTTTTTCGGCAGCGTATCGAGGGGCGCGATTGTCCGAGTTGTGGAGCAGAGCTTGAGCTTGGTAATTCAGCCCTTTTCTTCGTGGTCAATGGTTTGATGTTTGGTGGGCTTATGATGCTGCTGGGCTATTGGGGCCTTCGGCGTGAATGATTAAAGGTGATAATTGTAGCACCACTTTGCTGGCTGATAGCTCCCGTGATTGTTCAAATTGGCGGACGATGGCGGGTATGCTCCGAGCGATTGCGCGATAGTCTCAGTGCACGAAGATGGTCGCGAGCAGCCTGTATAAGCGCTTGGATTTTTGGCGGCGCTGCGACTATGACTATCATCAGCTTCGCCGTGCATTATCGAAAGCTGATGTCTAACATCGCTGATTCTGTAATGGCCGTCGACAGCGATGCGGCTGCGGACTTTACGTTCGGTATGAAATTTTACGTTTTCGGAGGTGCTGTTGTTGCGTTTGCTGCGCTCGCTGTTATGATGGTCGCCCGCTGGAATACCAAGAAATTAAGGGGCCTTGACGAAGAGCTTTTGTAATTGATTATTGATGATTGACAGCGTTTAGGGGATAGCGTATAGGGGATAGAGTTTTTGAAAGGTATGGTCATTTCATATTGAAAGGGCAGAAAGATGTGTGAGACGTGTGGATGTACGCCGTGCAGTCAGTGCGGCAGGCCGATTGAGAATGGCCTTTGCACCGGTTGTGGAAAGGTGCCGGATGAGTGCACCTGTGAGCCGGAGAGTATGTAGAGAAACGTCCGGCCAAGGGCAAAAGTGAAAAACTGGAATGAAAGGGCAAGAGAATGGCTGTTAAACGGGTTGCAGTTGTTTGTGTTGATGTTGAGGATAAGCCGGGGAGCTTGCAGCAGCTTTTGGGTAAGGCTGCTTCGGCGAATGTGGATTTTCTGAGTATTACGGCTTTTTCGGCAGGCGGAGGTCGCGGGCGAGTGTATTTAAGCGCTAAGGACCCTGCGGCTCTTAAGGGCTGTGCGCAAGAAGCGGGCATTGAGATGGCGGAAACGGCTGGGTTTCTCGTCAGCGGTGCGGACAAAGTGGGTGTGGCGGCGCAGGACCTAAAGGGCCTTGCAGATGCGGGCATAAACGGCGTCGCCGGTGCCGCGATGGTTTTCGACGGGCAGTACCAGATGCTGATTGTGGTAAATGCGGCTGACGGCGAGGCTGCGGCAAAGGCATTGGGAGCATAGCATAGCTCGTATTGCGTGTTGCGTCGTGCATATTGCGTTTGGCAAGTGGGCGGGCGATAGGTGACTATCTACAGCTTGCTCTGCGTTTCTTGAGTCTGCTCGATAGCTAATATCCGTATAATGTGGTGAAGGCCGATAGGGAAGTTAGAGTGGGTGAGCTTAAGAAACAACTCGGTTTGCTTGACGTGTTCTGTATTGCATCCGGAGCAATGATTAGTTCTGGATTATTTATCTTGCCTGCTCTGGCATATAAGAAAACCGGACCTGCTGTGGTCTTCTCTTACATCTTAGCCGGCATTTTGGTCTTACCATCTCTGCTTGCTAAAGCGGAGTTGGCTACTGCTATGCCCAGGGCAGGGGGAGTATATTTTTTCATTGAGAGAAGTATGGGGACCCCCATAGGTACCATAGGGGGATTTGCCAGCTGGTTCTCCTTGAGTTTTAAAGGTGCCTTTGCCCTGCTTGGTTTGGGCATAATTGCTACGCTGGTTAACCCCGGTATTACAGAGATGCAAGTAAAACTTATCGCTGTGGGATGCTGCCTTTTCTTTATGTTTGTTAATATCATCGGCGTCAAACACACCGGCAGATTTCAGGTAGCATTGGTACTTTCACTCATCGCTATACTCCTGCTATATGTCCTTCGCGGATTTCAATTCGTTCAACCGCAGAGATATACCCCCTTTATGCCTTTTGGTTTGGGTTCGGTCTTTGCCACTGCAGGTCTTATTTTTGTTTCATTCGGGGGTTTAACAAAAATAAGTTGTGTTGCGGAAGAGGTAAAAAATCCAACACGGAATATCCCCTTGGGAATGCTTCTTGCTTTTACCATTGTGATGGCTCTTTATGCCGCAGTTGTTTTCGTAACAGTGGGAGTGCTCGATTCTACAGAACTTTCACATTCTCTTATCCCGATTTCGCTTGGTGCCCGTACTTTCATGGGGAATTCAGGAGGCCTGATTCTGGCTGTGGCTGCCCTTTTGGCCTTTGTCTCCACAGCCAATGCCGGTATTCTAACCGCCTCTCGGTGTTCTATGGCAATGAGCCGGGATTACCTCTTACCAAGATTCTTTCGGAGAGTAAATGCCAGAACTAAGACCCCTCATTTTTCTATAATCTTTACCACTGCCTTTATGATTATAGTTATCTTATTCCTGAGTCTGGAGGATTTGGTCAAGACAGCATCTACTTTAAAAATCCTGTTGTTTCTATTTGTGAATCTATCCCTTATTGTTATGCGAGAAAGCAAGATACAGAGTTATCGACCGAAATTTCGTTCGCCCCTCTATCCCTGGATTCAGATATTAGGAATCGCCGGATACGGATTTCTTATTTTTGAAATGGGAACAATCCCTCTTTCGATAACCGCAATTTTCATCGCCTGTGCCTTGGCTTGGTATCTGATTTACGCAAGAAACAGGGTAGACCGCCGCGCAGCACTCGTGCATGTTATTGAAAGAGTTACCGACAGGGAACTGGTCGATGCTACTTTGCCCGATGAGTTAAGAGATATTATCAGAGAGCGAGATGAGATTGTTGAAGATAGGTTCGATCAACTTATAAGGGAATGTGAAATCTTGGATGTAGAGGGGAGAAAATCGGCCGAGGAGGTCTTCCGCCGGGTCTCTAAAATACTGGAAAAGAAACTGGGCATAAATGAATATGTACTTTTTGAGCAATTCCTCCATCGCGAAGCAGAAGGAGGCACAGTTATCCAGCCGGGCTTTGCAATACCGCACATAGTAGTCGAAGGCGAGAACAAATTCGAAATTTTGCTTGTCCGGGCCTGTGATGGTATTGACTTCGCGCACGCTCCCGACCTGGTCAAGATAATGTTCGTTTTGGCAGGCAGCAAAGATGAACGCAATTATCACCTGCGCGCCTTGATGGCCATAGCTCAGATTGCTCAGGAAAAGGACTTCGAGCAGCGATGGCTCTCGGCCAGAGACACAGAGGCTATAAGAAACTTGATTCTTCTGTCAACAAGAAAAAGGGAGGGTGATTCGTATTGAATATATCAAGAAGTAATGACAGATTCGGATTCAAGGGCCGAGATTCTACGCCGTGCTGAGATGACCGGAAAGAATGGCGAATTTCGAACGACGAAAGGCAGGTCTGCGTTAATCTTTTTTCAGCTCCCTTACGTGCCTCATTAGCTCGGTAAGCCGCCATTCGAGCGATGAAAGTATCCAGAACTCGAAATGATTTATACGCATCTGGCAGTGTATTAGATAGATGATTTTTGCCGAAAGTGTTATCGTTGCCAACTCAATCATCAAGACTCGCCATTTTTCGCCGCCGACTATTGAGAGGACTACGGAGACTGTAATTACGGCAATAAATATGGCGTTAATAAGCTTTGTGCGAAATATTGGCACGCCGCCGATTTTGCCGATGATGGCTCTGACGCGTTCCTTTTCCTGCTGGAAGTGCTACAGCTCCTCTTTTAGGTCTTTGAGTTCGTCGTGTATACTTTCATACTCTTTTTCCATAACCGGGCCCTCATGCTAAAAACCATTAAATTCATTTTTTCTTTTTTTGTTTTATGTGAACATAGAATAGCGGCTGTTTAGTAATACTGCAAGTGGCAGGAACAGCTAATCTGAATACCGATAAGGTAACTGCAGAGAGGGTTGACATTTGGAGCGGCTGAATCTATTATTGCCGGCAAAGGGATTTTCTTTTGGGAGCAAATAAAATGGCCAAAGCAGAAAAAAGTTGGGAGAAGCGGCTTGGCGGCGAGCCGGATGAGCTTATGGTTGATTTTGTAGAGTCGCTGTCTGTCGATAAGCGTCTTTACAAGTATGATATTGTCGGGTCAATTGCCCATGCCCAGATGCTCGCTGACCAGAAACTTATAACCAAAGCTGAGTTCAAGCAAATCAAGGATGGGCTTATCGAAATATCACAGGAAATCGCGGAAGGGCGGTTCAAGTTCGATAAGACATACGAAGATATCCATATGGCTATAGAGGCGGCACTGGTGGCTAAAATCGGCGAGGCCGGTAAGAAACTTCACACCGGCAGAAGCCGCAACGACCAGGTTGCTACCGACGTTCGGCTTTGGATGCGGGATGAGATAGAGGTATTGCAGGCCAAAATAACGCAGCTTCAGAAGGCGTTTGTCAAATTGGCGGACAAATATTCGGAAGATGTGATGCCCGCTTATACACATCTTCAGCGTGCGCAGCCCGTAGTGATTGCGGTGTATCTGTTAAGTTTTGTGGAACAAATCGAGCGTGACTTTATCCGCCTTAAGAACTGTAGTGCACTGGTTAATATCTCACCGTTGGGCAGTGGTGCGGTGGCGGGCTCGACATTGCTGTTAGATAGAAAGAGCACGGCAAAGCAACTGGGTTTTAGCGATATCAGCTATAATGCGATTGACGCAGTCAGCGACAGAGACTTCTGTGCAGAGTTCATTTTTGATTGTGCGCTTATTGTGACGCATTTGTCGCGCCTGGCCGAGGATTGCATAATTTATTCGTCGAGCGAATTCGGCTTTGTGCGGATTGATGACAGTTATTGTACGTCGTCGAGTATGATGCCACAGAAACGAAATCCCGATGTGCTCGAACTGATTCGCGCGAAAACCGGCTCAATGTACGGCTCATTGATGGCTATGCTAACGATTCTAAAAGGCCAGCCATCCGGTTATAATCGTGACTTGCAGGAAGACAAGATTCATATCTTTGCTGCAAGCGACACAGTCAAGGCTTGTTTGGATATGACGCGAGCGCTTGTCTTGCACACGAAGTTTGATACGAAGAAGATTTCAACTGGTTTGGAAGAGGGTTTTTTGGATGCCACAGCTTTGGCTGAGTATCTGGTTCGAAAGGGCATCGCCTTCCGTGAAGCTCACGGCATCGTAGGAACATTGGTTGCTTACTGTGAGCAGCAAAATAAGAAGTTAGCTGAACTTAGCTTGGATGATTTCAAGCGGCATTGCTCCTCGATTGAGACAGATGTGCATGAGAACCTCGGGGCGGCAAACGTTGTGAGCAAATATGTCACCGAAGGGGCGGCCGGATTTGGGCAGGCAAAAGAGCAAATCGCATATTGGAACAAACAATTGGCGCAGCGATGAGTATGTGTGAGGATGAAATAACCGAGTGGTTTGCCCGCCAGAGTAATTTAGAGGGAGCTGATTTTCCCATTGGCATCGGCGACGATATGGCCCAAATTCGGTTGGGCAAAGATGAACCGGTTCTTATCACCACCGATATGCTTCTGGACGGCGTGCATTTTGACCTTGAGAAAGCGACTCTGAAGCAAGTCGGCTATAAAGCGATCGCGGTCAGCCTCAGCGATTGTGCGGCCATGGCGACGGTACCTGTTGCTGCGGTTGTCAGCGTTGCACTGCCAAAAGGCTTCGGCGAGGAAGAATTGAAGCAGCTTCATTCCGGGATTACTGTTGCGGCCGAGAGATTTAGCTGTGCACTTGTGGGCGGCGATATCACCAGATGGAATAACGAAGGGCTATTTGCAATAAGTGTTGCCATTCTTAGTAGGAGGGCAAGCTGTGAGCCAATCAAGCGCTCAGGTGCGAAGGTAGGTGATAGCGTCTGTGTGACCGGCTCACTGGGCGGCGCAGTTGCTGGAAAACATCTGGAGTTTGAGCCGAGGGTTAAGGAGGCGATAAAAATCGCTCAACTGGTAACGGTAAATTCAATGATTGATATTAGCGACGGGCTCAGCAGCGACTTGAACCGAATCTGTCGCCAGAGTGGGGTCGGGGCCCTTGTGGATGCAGAGCGAATTCCGATATCAGAGGAAGCTAAAAAAAGTGAGAACCCGCTGAATTCAGCGCTGAACGACGGGGAAGATTTTGAATTGCTTTTTACGCTCTCTGAAAAGGACTGTCAGAGCTTGCTGAAAGAGTGGCGCGGGCCACCAGCCATTACACGAATCGGCACCATTACCGACACCGGGAAGATGCAGATAAGAATGCCCGACGGCCAAATTGAGGATTTGAAACCAGCCGGATACGACCATTTGAAAGACCAGTAATTTGTCTTGGCCTGATTGTGAATTTAGAAATTACATCAAAGTCACCCGAACAGACGATTGAACTTGGGCGCAAAATAGGTCTGCAGCTAAGAGGTGGTGAGATTGTGGCTGTTTGTGGCCTGTTGGGCAGTGGCAAGACGCATTTAATCAAAGGAATCGTAGAAGGCGCTGGCGCAAAAGATAGCAAGGACGTTACCAGCCCCACGTTCGTTATAGTAAAGGAATATGTGGGGCGATTGGACATTTATCATATAGATGCCTATCGACTGGATTCTATCGGCGAGTTTGAAATGCTCGGCTTTGACGATTTCTGTTACCCACAGTCGGTGGCTCTGATTGAGTGGGCCGATAAAATCGAATCCGCCCTGAAGTCTATAGATTATGTTCGGGTAGAACTTTTTCACGCAGGAGAAACTACGAGGAAGATACGCATTGAAAATACGCCCGAATATATGACGATAGCCGATAGTTCGTAGCAGAGAGCAAATACTCACCTCCCAATGATGCGGGAGCGTTGAGCTAATAAGACACATCCTATATTCTCACGCCTGAAAAATTTGGCAGTGCCACATTTGTTTCTTATATTTTTGTTGGACGCTTCCATGGGCCTTTGTATGTGGCCGCACGAAGTGTTTCTCGGACGTGCTGCTTGAAGCTTCATCCCGGATCGAGTGTCCAAGGCAATTTTTGAAGTATTTTATAACTGTTTTTCAGATTACCTTTTGTTGGGAGGTTTGCAACTCAAAGAAAAGTGTTCGGCAAGTTAAGTCCTGTCTTGATTGGGACGATAGCTTGAAATGAGGAAAGTACCATTGTTAGAGATTTGTGAATTTTTTATTGAAAAGAAAAGAGGAGAATAAAGATGAGAGCTAAAAGTGGTTTTACATTGGTGGAAATTCTGATTGTAGTGGTCATCCTTGGCATCTTGGCAGCTATTGTAATTCCTCAGTTTACTGAGGCAAGCACCGAGGCCAAAGAATCGAGGCTGGTCAGTGACCTGCAGATGATGCGTTCGCAGATTGAGCTGTATAAGATTCAGCACAATGACAGGCTGCCGGGTTCGGAAACTGTTGCTGGACCAATGGGTAGCGATGGTGATGCTACATTTGAGCAGTGTATGACCGGCTATACGGACCAGTGGGGCAATGTTCAACCTGCACCCGGTGCCGGCATATATGGACCGTATATGCAGAAGCTTCCGACGAATCCATTCAACGACCCGCTGCCTTTAAGTGCGGTTTCGTTCAATGCTACTGTTGGGCCTACCAACCCCGGCGCTGATGGTGCTGGTTGGAACCTTGACCCTGCCAACGGTCTGTTCCAGGCTGATGATGCTCAGCTATCCAGCGATGGTGTCCTCTATCATTCGGAGCTGTAAGGTCTGCGATAATTGTGGGCCCACTGGGCCGAGAAGAAAAAAACGCCGGTTGTTAAGGCGAGGTAACAGATAAATGAAGGCTGACCAGGCTCGGCGGATAGCCGGAGCCGGTCAGCCTTTTTGAAAAACCGGGGGAGAGTATGGGAGAGAGGACTCGTTTATTGTATGTTGACGTCGTGGTCATTATGGTTGCATTAACCATAATCGGCACTACAACCGTTCCAAAGTTTACCAAAGCCAGTACCGAATCAAAGGTTTCAGACCTAATTGAAGGGCTTGAAACCATGCGGGTTCAGCTTGATTTATACCGGGCCCAGCACAATGATTCTTTTCCTCCTTCTGATTCATTCGAAAGTTTTGAAACGGCTATGACAAAGAAAGTCGGAAAGTACGGTCCGTATGTTAAGAAGATTCCAGTTAATCCTTTTAACCGTCTTAATACTGTTCGTTTCGACGGCGAGCCGGCAGGAGCCGGCAAGGCCGGCTGGAGACTTAACACTGAGACCGGTCTGTTCCAGGCCGACGATAGTCCTGTATATGTGGGTTTGTGACTTATGCGGTTTTCGAAAAAGTTAATGACCGGCTGTACGGTCAACCTAAAAGACGGCAGGTCAGCCCTTATTGATTGATTATTGATTAGTGGAAGCTCAAATGGGGAGCAATCGGAAAAATCAAGGTGGATTTTCCCTGGCTGAGGCGATGATGGCAACAGTGGTATTGGGTATTGCTGCAGCCGGTGTGTTGTTGCCGTTTACGAGCGGTGCGCAGATGCGGGCTGAAGGTGCGCATCGGACGTTGGCGGCCAAATTGGCGGGCGATTTGATGGAGTGGTTCATCAATACTCCGTTCGAGGATATTGTGGCCGGCGGGGGAGGATATGTCGACGAGCCGCAGGGGCAAATTAGAGACGTGAGTGGCGCGTTGTTTAGTGACAGTGACCCAGCATATGCGAATTTCAGCAGAGGTGCAAACTATGCATATGATGCAAGCCAGCCGTTTTTCATAATTCTCACGGTTTGGGTGAAATACAACGGAAATGAAATTGCAAGTTTAAGCCGACTGATTAGCAAGTAATGATACCGACAAGATTAAAACATAATCGTAAGGGATTTACGCTGGTCGAGCTGTTGGTGGCTCTTATTGTTACCAGCATAGTCTTGGCCGCAGTGGCAACGCTTGCTTTTGCTATGGGGACGGCGGATGACAGTAGTAATGACACGGCTGTGAAACAGGCACAACTGCGTTATGCAACCCTGAGAATTTCAGAGTTGATAAGACACAGTAAACTTGTGTGTACAGCTACTGCGAACCATATAGAGCTTTGGCTGGCTGATGTTAATGAGCCGGCATATATCGATGTGGTTCCGACAGGGGATGGCTATTTAGAACTACAACTTCGTGAAGGCAGCGGTGAGGCGATGATACTGATTCGACAGTGCAGCAATATAGAATTTGTGCCGGATGTGGCTGCTCCTCAAACTCGGTTTGTCAGTATATTGTTTGATGTGGAAGAGAATGGCGTTATGCACAATTATCAAATAAGTGCGACACTTCGCTGTAAGGCTGGGTAGGCCATCTGCTCGATGCGGACGGAGATAGTATCTTAAGTGATGATTAGCTATGAAAGCCAAAAGAAATACAACCAATAGGCAAGGGTTGGCACTGCTTGTTGTCCTGTTTATTGTTATGGCAGTGACTATTCTGTCATTAGGCTTTTTGTCCCGAAGCGATGTTGAGCTGGCCTGTGGCCAGAATATGATACTTCGGGCGCAAATGGATTATTTGGCTGAATCAGGGCTGGAACACGCCAGAGGATTGATAATTAATGATAGTAACTTTTCCGGGGATTGGTCAGCAGGTTGGCAGTTGTCGGTAGACAGCAATGATTATTATGATGTCGATGTTCTGCTCGTTGACCCCTGCGACCCTAACGTGTGCGATTATGAAATAACCAGCACAGCTTACAGAGACAAGAACGGTGTGAGGGTTGGTGAAAGTATTCTAAAAGCTGAATTGCATATCGACCCTGACACAGCATATTGGGCAAGCTTCCATCGCGTCAGTGATTAAAACGGTGATGTTGAACAGTGGTGGACTGGTCCGGAAAATTGGACACCGCCAAGAGGTTATTTTTTAGAAGTATCGAACGAGAATAAGGCCGGCGTATAGGGATTAGTGACAAGTAATGGAGAAAGGACGCTTATCGGCCTTTATCCGCAATAAAAAGAAAAATCTGAAGTAGTTTAGCCAGACTGATTATACCCACATCTTCTTAAAGCGCTAAGATTATTTGGTTATTGTTATCATGTTGCTTTGACGGTTGTACGGATTCTGTTGACCTTAACTCCCGTGGGGTGGAGTGATGACACCTATATCGGTTTTGTGCGAGTGGAAGATGTTGAGAGATAGAGAAAGTCGGACGGTATTAGGGTGCTTGAATAGGTCTGTAATGTGTATGGTTGAGGGTCCGATTTTTGCCTGCTAACAGGCAGGTAAAGAGGTGGGAAGAAGAGGCCGAAAAAGGAACGGAAGGAGCAATCATAATGTGTCGGAATAGAGGGACAAAGGCGGTGAGCGTGCGAGATAAAAGCGGCGGTTTTACCGTTGTAGAGCTTCTGATTGTGGTGGTAATAATCGCCATAGCGGCGATGTTAGCGGTGCCTATGATAACTTCAGCGGCCGGTATTCAGGTTCGGTCTGCGGCGAATATGGTTGCAGCGGACCTGGAGTATGCCAAGAGTATGGCAATCAGCAGGGGACAGGATTTTTCAGTCGTGTTTGATGAAGCAGGAGACAGTTACAGGATAAAGAATCAGGATGTTGACCCAATACCGCATCCTGTGAAGAAGGGATTTGATTACCTCATAGACTTTCGCCGGGACAGCAGACTGGATAAGGTTGATATTGCTGACGTTGATTTTAATTCGACCGGCCAGGTTAAATTTGATTGCCTTGGGAGTCCCGACAGCGGAGGTATTATTACTTTGCAAGCGGGCGGAACGATCATGAGGATTTCTGTGGAGCCTGTCACGGGTTTCATATCGATTCAGGACTGACGGTGGAAAATAAATGGTAGATTGGAAATTGAAAACCCGAAGTCAGCTGCCGATAGGCTTGGACATAGGTCATAGTTGCATTAAGATGATTCAGTTGGCCATCAATGGGGGACATATAGGTATTGTTGCGGCGGCCAAGGCTCACATTGAGCCTCAGATAAATGCTGATGGACAAGAGAGAAGAAGTTTTGTTGTTTCCAGGCTAAAGCAGATGCTGGTAGATGGTGACTTCCGAGGAAGAAATGTCGTCTCCTGTTTGCCAAACGAGAAATTGAAGATAACCAGTCTGCGATTGTCTGAGACAGCAAGTGACAGCATCGAGAAGGCTTTGAGAAAAGAAGCCGCTCAGCGTTTCGGATTGGACCCGGACAAGGACGCAATTGATTATTTGCGTGCCGGCGATGTGCGCCAGGGTGACGAGATTAAGAATGAGTTGATCCTGTTTGCAGCAGATAATGAATCGATAAGAAAGCACATAGAATTACTTGAGGAGGCAGGGCTTAGGCCGGTCAGCATAGATGCGATTCCGTGTGCGCTGTTCAGGAACTTTGAGAGGTGGCTTCAGCGGGAGGAAGATAGAGAACGCACGGGCGTTTTTGTGGATGTGGGGAGCCGATTTACTACCGTGGTGTTTGGCCATGGCCGAGAGATTAGTTTCGTCAAGCAGATAACAATTGGGGGAGAAGACTTTAATCAGGAAATCGCGGCAAAATTGGGAGTCAGCGTTAGCGAAGCGGAGATGCTGCGAGACAAACTGAGGACGGAAAGGACGGTAAGTGCCCAGCGAGGTTTTTTGGTCTCTGGTCAAGGCACGGCGGTCCAAGACAATCTCGGGGAGCTCAGGGGCGGAGCAGAACATTCGGAAATCCTCGACGCATCAACGCGCCAAGTGATAGTTGATGCGATCGGTGCCGTAGCTGAAAAGCTGGCAAGGGAAATATCGTTGTGCTTCAGGTACTATACGGTGACATTTAGAGGCAAGCGAGTGGAGCGGGCGGTCTTCAGTGGAGGAGAGGCGTACGAAAGAATATTACTTAATATTTTGAGACGACAATTGGCCGTTGAGGTTGAGGTGGCTGAGCCGCTGAGAGGCTTTGATATGATGAATGCAGATTTTGATGGTGACAAGCGAGATTTGCTTTGTGAATGGGCGGTAGCTGTGGGCTGTGCCTTAAAGGACGGAAAGGAAGCGGCGACAGAACGGGGTAATTATGAAAGAAATTGATTTCCTTCCAGAATGGTATAAGAGCGGCAGACGGCGGCAGATGCGCTATCGCACGCAGTATGTTGCCTTGGGCGGCATATTTGCAGTGATGGTGGTTTGGAACCTTGTTTTCATCTGCTCACTTTCGAGCGCAAAGACGCAGCTTGCCCGGATGGCACCGAAGCAAACGAAGGCAGCAGATATGTCGCGGGAATTTGCCGGGATTAGTGGCAAGGTGACGCAGTTGCAGAAAAAAGCAAAGCTTTTGGAAGAGATTGATTCGAGGATTGATGTGGCAAGCGTTCTTGCTGAGATGAGCTTTTTGCTCGATGAAAAGATTGTGTTAAACAAAGTGGATTTCAAGGCCGAAAAGTTTGCCGATGGTCTGGGGGGTACGCGATCGGGGAGCAGCGGTTCGGCTGTTAGAGTAGCCAATAGTTATTTTGGACGCAAGAGGACATCACCCCTTGGTGACGTCAGATTTAAGGTTGTGATAAACGGTGTTGCAGCAGATGCGAGCGATGTGGCGGAGTTGGTATGCAGGCTGGAAGATTCGCCGTATTTTTGTCGTGTTTACCCATCGTTTTCGCGAAGCAAAAGCATAAAGAGAGGGCAGGGTTCTGCCGGCGTGGATTTTCAGGTAACTGAGTTTGAAGTAGGCTGCTACCTGGCGAACTACGACAAATCAGCCATCGACGGCTGATTATCGATTTTAGGTGTTATCTGATGCTATTTCGAGAAAGACAGCAAACGATGATTTGTGTTGCGGCTGCTGCTATAGTGGTCGGCTTTTTGCTATTTCGGTACCTGCCTTTGCAGAGACGGATAAAGGTGGTCGAGCAAGCGAGAGCTTCCCAGAGACTTGCTATCACCAGGGCGTCGGCGCAGAGCGCGCAACTGCCCGTACTCAAAGAGCAACTGCGGAAGCTGGAGAAGACGGTCGAAGACTACGAAGCGAATATACCTGGCCAGAGGGACCTTGGAGTGTTTTTGCAGAGAATCGCCGACTTGATGAATAAACACAATCTCAAAGACCAGCTCGTTCAGCCAGGCGAGGAAATAGAGACGGAGGAATTGCACTGTATACCTGTCAGTGTGCAGTGTAAAGGGGGATTGGAGCAGATATTTGGTTTTTTCAAGTCACTGCAATTATTGGATAGGTTGGTTCGGATTGGAGAGGTGAGGCTCATAAACGACAAGGATTTTAGCGGTGAGGTGAGCGTGCAGGTGGAAACGATTATCTATTACCGCCCTAAGGGTGAGCAAGTGTAGGAACTAAATAGGTGAGAAGGCGGAAGCAGGGTGAGGCAAAACATAAAAAATAATAGCGGTGGACCTAATAGACTGATGAGTCAATTAGGTGCGAAGAAGAAAAAAACGGCTGCAGCGTTGTGTCTGATAGCCGTGATGGTCCTTATGTGGGTGAGAGTGTTTGCTAAGAAAACACCGCCCAGCGCCGAGGCGTCACTGATGGCGCAGGCTGCGAACCTTAATAGTTCGGCGGCAAACCCGCAAGTAAGAATATCTTTTATCGAGCTGCCGAAAGTTGGAGGCCGCAATGATGTGCTTACCAGAGACTTTTTTGCGGCAAACAGCTGGCAGGCTTTTCTGAGAGAAGGGCTAACAGGTGTTAAAGAAGTAGATGTTTCAAGAGACGGCAATGAAGAATTGGTGAGGCGAATCGCAGACAAACTGAAACTGCAGGCAATCGGCGTGGTGGGCGAAAATCCCCAGGCATTTATCAATAATAAGGTGTTGTCGATAGGGGATAAATTGCTCGTTACCGACGGAGTGAGTGCGTACGAATGTGAAGTGGTTGGAATTGAAGAAGATAGAGTGTTTGTGAAGTTTGGAGAAGCAGAGATACAACTGAGACTTGCGCAAGGAGCTAAGACAACAATTGAATAATAGTTAGCATCCCATTTTGCGAACTATTGCAAAATGGGTATCAAAAAAGGAGATAAATAATGTATCACTGTGGAAATTCAAATAGCAGAGTCAAAGCCGGAAAAGACTTGTTCGTATGGGGCTTTGTATTGATTTTGATGGGAGCGATTGCTGTTGGTAATGTTGAGCAGGTGCCGAACGAGGCCGGTGCCGGAAGAAGTATCGGTGCGACAAAAGTCAATTCAAGCGGCGGTGTGAAAATAGTTCCCGCCGGCGAGCTCATCAAACTCTTTAAATGCAAGGAAGAGGGGGATTTTGGCGTGCGGGACGCCCTGGCAATGCTGGGGAGTATGTGCCAGAAAAACATTGTGCCGACGCCGAGTGTTGACGGCCAAATAGCGTTCAGAAGTCTTTCCAACGTGACCTTCGAAGAAGCTATGGAGGCGATTTTAGCCGGAAAGTTTGAATACGAGCAAAAGGGGAACTTAGTTCAGGTATACCCTAAGGGGGATAAGAGTCGGATGAAATACGAGGTCTTCGCGCTCCACTATATTAGTGCTGCTGAGGCGAGCAAACTGATTACTCCAATTCTCAGCGGCGACGGTACAGTTGGAATCACGAGTGCAGCGGAGACTGGTGTGCCTATTGGTGAGTCTATCAGTGCACCCAAAGGCGGCGACACTATGTCACTGAAAGATACCATTGTGGTCTATGACTATGCTGAAAACATTAGAATGGCTAAAGAGGTGATAGCTGCTATTGACATCAGGCCCAAACAGATACTAATTGAGGCGACTATTCTCAGCGCTACTTTGACCGAAGGGATGGAGCTTGGTATTGACTTGAACTTTCAGGGTGGCGTCAGCTTGACCGGTACCGCAGCCTCAGACGCTGTTCCGGATACTGTTCTCGGTGGTGCCCTCGAGTACGCAACTGCCGAAACAACTACTCTTGAACAAATACAGGCTGGGGTAGCGAAGGGTTCGCCGATGGAAGTTGCCGGTTTTGCTACTTTTGGTGGTAGCGGGCTGAGACTCGGGGTCAGGAGTGGTAATGTGACGGCATTTATAAGTGCGCTGGAGACGATTACCGATATCACGATTCTCACTAATCCCAAGATTCTGACGGTTAATAAGCAGCTCGGCCAGGTTCATATCGGCCAAAAAATTGGCTACCGCGAAGGTGATATAGAGACTCGTGGCGGTGGGATACAAGAGGGCGCGGTGAAATTTCTCGATATCGGTACGAAGCTTTCGTTCAGACCTTATATCGGTGACGACGGTTATATCCGGATGGATATCCATCCCAAGGATACCTCCGGTAATCTCAATGCCGAGGGCGTACCCAATGAGGACTCAACAGTTGAGGTGGCGACCAACATACTGGTCAAAGACGGACAGACTATTGTTATTGGTGGCCTCTTTAGAGATGTTACGGCTACGACCCGACAGCAGGTGCCTTTGCTGGGAGATATACCACTTATAGGGGCGCTGTTCAGGAAGAATACCGATTCGACCGTACGTCAGGAAGTTATTGTTCTGCTTACCTGTCATATCATAGAAGAGCCGAGCGAGACTGAGGGGGGAGCAAGAATGGCTGATATCCGTCGTAAAAGATTTGGTGCAAAGGAGGCGTTGCAGTGGGTAGGTAGAGCAAGACTGGCTGAAGACCGTTATGCAAAGGCTGCGAAATACTACCTTGAGGGTGATAACAAATCTGCCCAGAAAGAGTTGGAGGTTGCGCTTACGCTTCGTCCGACATATCTTGAGGCGATACGGCTGAAGGAAAGAATTATCGGCGAGGCGGACCCTGAGGCGGGAAAAAAGATAGAAAGGAAGATAATCGAAGCTGTTGAACAGGAAGATTTGGACAAGTGGCTGAGACTATAAACATCTGTGTATTGCGATGGAGCTGTTGATTTGAAACTCACAAGAAACTTATACGTGATAGTTACAGGGATTGTAGCAGGTAGTTTGATTTTAGGTGGCCTCGCCTGGAGTATAGGTTCTGGCATCGGAGAAGGTTCTCATTTTGCCGGTCACGCGCAGAATGAGGTCCCTGTTGCGTTAGTGTGCCTTGTGATTGCGGCTGTGGGCGTGATTTGGCTGGGCTGGTATTGGCTAAGGCTGGCTGGTGGAATCACGTCCATAGCCAAGCAGTTGAAGCAGGACATACCGGCTCCTGTCAAACCGGGCGGCAATGCGATAATAAATGAGCTAATCGCAGTGATTAATGAGCGCTTCGGAAGTTGCGGCGATCACAATCTTGCTCTCGAGAAAAAAGTCAGGGATTTGCATATCCAGAGTCAAGTTTCACAAATGCAGAAAAGAAATACTGAGGCAATCATCTACAGCATTCGCGATGCCGTTATTGTCGTTGATGAATCTGACAGGTTATTGGTCGCGAATGAGGCGGCAGGGGAGCTTTTCAATTTTGACTTTAGGAATTCGCAGCACAGGGCCATTGGCGAGTTGATAGACCCAGCCAAGAGTGAGTTTGCAGATTTCTTGCGTCAAAGCAGGCAAGGCAGGGTACGGCATGCGAAACGCGAAATCGATTTTTCGAAAGAAAGCGAGTCAAAGACTTTCGATTGCATTGTTTCGTGCGTGCGGGATGAAAAAGACCAAATTTGCGGCGTCGTGGCAGTGCTCCACGACATTACGCGCGAGAAAGAAATATCACAGATGAAGAATGATTTTGTGAGTCACGTCTCGCACGAATTAAAGACTCCTCTTGCTTCAATCATGGCATATTCGGAGATGCTTTCTGACGGTGAAGCTGAAGATGAAGAGACAAGAAAAGAGTTTTATTCGGTTATCCAAAGTCAGGCTCAAAGATTGAATCGACTGATTGAAGACATCCTGAATATCTCACGAATCGAATCAGGATTGACAAAGGTGGATAAGAAGCCTGTTAGCCTGACAATATTGATGGAAGAACAACTGCCGATGATAAAAGGTTATGCAGAGGAGAAAAACATTGAGATTGTGAGTCAAAAGCCAATAGTTTTCGACCAGGTGTACGCAGACAAAGACATGCTTTCTCAGGTTGTGGTTAATCTGCTAAGTAACGCAGTCAAGTATACGCCCGCCGGAGGGTCGGTAAGAATTGAAACGGAGGTTGACGGGACCGCAGGTATAGCACGGGTTAGTGTAATCGATACGGGCGTTGGGATTCCTGAGGATGAGGTAAAAAATGTCTTTGATAAGTTCTATCGAGTTGGTGCGAACAAGAGTCAAGCCAAAGGCACAGGGCTGGGACTTAGCCTGGTTAAACAAATAGTTGAAAAAGTTCACGGAGGACAAGTGTTTGTTACCAGCAAGCCCGGCGTCGGCAGTACGTTTGGCTTTGAACTGCCTTTGGCAACGCCGGAGACAGTCGAAGCAGCGTAGACGATGGAGGATGGTGATGGCGAATAGAAAAAAAACACGTGCTGAGTGCTGTTCTTTTCTGGAGGTAAGATAATGGAAGCAAAGAAAATTTTAGTCGTGGACGATGAGATTCATATTGTTCACGTTGTGGCGATAAAACTTCGTAACAATGGTTATGAGGTCATAACAGCGGCGAACGGCGCTGAGGCCTTTGATTTGGCATGCAGCGAAAAACCGGATGTTGTTGTTACGGATTTGCAGATGCCGGTTATGACAGGGTTGGAGCTTGTGGAGAAAATTCGGCAAAACCAAAAGATAAAAGATATACCAGTAATCTTGCTGACCGCGAGAAATTTCGCCATCGAAGATAAACAGCAAGAAGATTTACGAATCTCGGACTGTCTCAGCAAACCGTTCAGTCCCAAGGAGCTGTTAAGAAGTATCCAGGATATTCTATATCAAAGTGCAGTAGTGCAAGAGAACTGACGAGGTATTTTTCTAATTTGGGAAAGTTATGTTAGATACAATCTCGAAAAGTATAGATTCATCACAATTGCGGGAATTGAAGAGATTTGGTGACAGGGTAAATAGATTCGGCGCTAATTTTGCGGTTTATGACGGAAACGGCAAACTTATCTTGTTGTGCGAAGCAGGCAAGTTCAAGAGTAGCCGCGAGCGGTTGGCAGAACACAGCCGAATTGTTTTAGAGGAGCAAAACGACACCCAAAGTCCCTGCGAGGCCCGTGACGGTGTTTGCCGCTTTGACGAAGCAAATCGAATTTTGTCTGCTATTCTGAAGTTCGCGGATGGCACACCCCCGTTGGTTGCTCTGATAGACTTGGGAGATTCCGCTGCAACGAATAATGATTGGCTGAGAGAATTCTGCCATGAGCAGAATATAGATTATGAGCGGCTTGCAGATGTGTTAGCTGGCTCGGTTCAATCAAACAGCGAGTATTTGAGCCAGACGCTCGCGTTTTTTGCTGGCGGTTTCCACGCGAAGCAGGAAGCCGAGGAGCAAATTGAGATGGTCGGCAGTGAGTTGGCTCAAACATACGAGGAATTGGTGCTGCTTCACAAGCTCAGCACAAATATGAAGGTTACTGAATCAGACGCTAATTACCTGCAGATGGCTTGTGACAGCTTGACCGACATTATCGGCGTAGAAGGTATTGCGGTGCTGCTTGAAAGGGCTGTCGACGATGAAAAACAACTGGTTTTGTCTGCGGGCTCAGGTCTGATAGATATCGACGAGCACCTGGCAGCTGTTTTGCAAAGTCGGTTGGCGGAGGAAATAAATATCGGCAAGGAGGCGCTATTGGACAGCGAAGTTGGCTCGCCGTTCAAATATGATTGGCCGGCAAGCATACAAAGTATAATTGCAGTCGCTCTGCAAAGTAGCGACAGGATAGAACCTCATGCGCAGGAAAGAACTCGAACTGACAGCTCTATGGTGGGGCTGATGGTTGCGATAAACAGAATAGACAAGCAGGATTTTGACAGCACCGACGTAAAACTATTTAACTCAGTGGCTAATGGATGTGCTGTGTTTATTGAAAATCGGCGACTGTTCAAGGAGCTTAAAGAATTATTCATAGGTTCATTAAAAGCGTTGACAAGCAGCATTGATGCAAAAGACCAGTACACGCGAGGGCATTCGGAACGAGTTGCGTTCATCTCACGTTGGATTGCCGAGAAGCTCGCTGAGGAAGAGCCGTTGGAAGAAGAACAGATACACAAGGTCTACCTGGCTGGATTGCTGCACGATATAGGGAAAGTTGGGATAGATGAGGCGGTACTGTGCAAAAAAGGTAAATTAACTGAACTGGAAATTAATCACATAAGGGCACATCCAGCGATAGGGGCGAGTATCTTAAGTGAAATAAAACAGATGCGTGATGTTGTGCCGGGTGTGTTGTGTCACCACGAACGGGTGGACGGCAAGGGTTATCCCAACGGTTTAGTAGGGGAGGAGATACCGCGTATAGGCTATATTGTCGGGTTGGCGGACAGCTTTGACGCGATGACGTCAAAACGAGTTTACAGAGATGCACTTACGGTTGAGCAAGCGATGGCAGAGATAAAGGAGGGATTAGGCACGCAATTTGACGAGCAAGTCGGCAAAATATTTATCGAGAGCAATGTTTATGAACTCTGGGACATTATGCAGGATGGTTTTACGGAAATTTATGGAAAGGGCGATTTTCTGGAATATGGCACTGTTGCTGTGGGGACGCTAATCAGATGAAAATAAGAACGCAAGATTATAACGATGTCACGGTGGTTGAGCTGCAGGGCGAGTTTGATGGTGATTCCGCTGAACTGTTTCAAAATACAATCACCGACATAATCGCAAAACGTAAAGCTGGCATTGTGCTTGATATGAGCGGTGTGGGATTTATTGATAGTCGGGGGTTGGAACAAGTACTATGGACACGAGACTACTGCAATGAGAACAAACGTGAGTTCAAATTAGCGGGCCTTGATGAGAACCTCGTAAAGATTTTAGAGGTGACGCGACTTGAGAATGAATTCGACCGTTACGCAGAGCTTGCTGAGGCGGTAAAGAGTTTTGCATGAGTTGTATTGATACTATTGCGAGCCGCGAACAGGTAAAGTTATACGTTGGCTTTAGAAGGAAATAGTACTATGACTCAATTAGTCGTGGAAAACAAAGTACAGCTTGGCCAGCTGCTCTTGGCGCGCGGTGTCGTTACGGAAGAGCAAATTGATAGGGCTTTGGCCGAGCAGAAAGAGAAAGGCCACCGCAAGCTGCTTGGCGAGCTTCTGGTCGAGATGAATTATTGTACGGAGAATCAGATAGCCTCAGCCCTTGCGGAGGCTTACAGCGTGCCTTATGCGCAAGTTAGTCCGAAGATATGTGATGTGAAGGCGCTTGAGATTTTGCCAAGGGAATTTCTGGAAGAGCATATTATCCTACCGTTGTTCAAGGTCTACGATGTGCTGACGGTTGCTGTTAGCGAGCCGACAAATGTATTTTTGTTAGATGAAATAGAGCGCATAAGTGGCTGTAAGGTTCAAGTTGTTTGTGCCACAACCAAAGATATTAAAGCGACGCTGCAAACATATTTACCGGAGGCAAACGTTTTTGTCATCGATGATATTATTGATGACGAAGGACTCGATGATTTTACGCTTATAGAAAATATCACAGAGGATATAAGTAATCTTGCGGAGGTAGCCGGCCAGTCGCCGGTTGTTAAGCTGGTCAACTATCTGCTCTACAACGCTGTGCGAGAAAACGCCAGTGATATTCATGTCGAACCGGATGATAAGAAACTGCGGGTCCGATACAGAGTTGACGGCGAACTGTACGAAAAAATCTGCCCGCCTCATCAGATGCATTCTGCGATTGTTTCGCGTATCAAAATTATGGCTGAGTTGGATATTGCTCAGCGGCGTTTGCCTCAAGACGGAGGTATTCACGTATTAATGGAAGGCAGGCCAATAGATTTGCGTGTATCAGTTATGCCGGGGAACTTTGGTGAGAAAGTAGTTATTAGAATTATCGACCCCCAAAAGGTTTTTTTCAATCTTGAGTCACTTGGGTTTACCTATGAGAATCTGCAACAGTTCAGAAATGTAATACAGTCCCCAAATGGCATAGTTTTGGTGACAGGGCCGACTGGTTCTGGTAAGAATACCACCCTTTACGCCGCTTTGGCGGAATTAAATAGCGAGGAAGTTAACATTTGCACGGTTGAGGACCCTGTGGAATGTAATATAGCTGGGGTAAACCAGTTCCAGGTTAGTGAGGCTGCGGGCTTCAAGTTTTCAACGGCCTTGAGAAGCTTGTTGAGACAGGACCCAGATATCATAATGGTCGGTGAGATTCGCGACGAAGACACAGCGAATATTGCTGTTCAAGCGGCATTGACGGGACATTTGGTGCTCTCCACTTTGCATACGAATGATGCGCTAGGTGCTGTGACCCGATTGCTCGATCTCAATGTTGCTCCTTATCTTGTGAGCGCCTCGTTGAAAGCAGCTTTGGCACAGCGACTGGTACGGAAGATATGTTCGAATTGTAAGACAGAATACGAGCCGCCGAAAAGTATTAGAAAGGCAGTCGAGGAACTGAACGGCGGGGTTGGGAAATTTTACCGTGGTGTCGGCTGTAGGAAATGCAGAAACACCGGCTATGCGGGGCGAATTGCCATTCACGAACTGTTTGTGCCGAATGAGCAAATTGCGGAAATGATTAATGAACGGACCAGTACGAAAAAATTGAGAGATAAGGCCCTGAAGAACGGAATGGTACCTTTGCAGTTGGACGGTATAGAGAAGGTCAAGGCTGGGATTGTATCCATCGAGGAGGTGTTGAGAACGGCGCAAATAACGGACGGCGAGGATAGTTGTTGAGATGCTTTTGAACTGCAATTTGCTTAAAAGAGCGTGGAAAACTGATAAATGGCTGCGTTACCAACAAAAACTACAGCAGGTGTTGATTTTGCAAAAGAAGCCGGTGAGGTAAGGCCGGACAATACTGTGGGAAGAGACGGCAGGGAGAGTTTGATAAAAAGCGGTGAAGTTGTCTCGGCCTCCAAGATACAGAAGGACTACCTTAAGGCTCGGTCTGAAGGGGCAATGCAACGGCCCCGTGCCGCAAAAGTGAAACAATCGGAACTGATTCTGTTTACAACGCAGCTTTCAGTGATGCTTGATAGTGGGGTGGTGCTTAGTGATGCTCTGGATGCTATTGCCGAGCAGGCTGAGCCAGGCGCGTTCGAGATGATAGTTGCGGATGTGGCTGAGTCTGTCAAAAGCGGTGAAAATTTTTCGAATGCACTGGCTACCTACCCAAAGGCTTTCAACTCTATGTTTATCAGTATGGTCAAGGCTTCGGAAGCCTCTGGCCAAATGGTGGAAATGCTCAAGGTGCTGAGTGGCTATTTGAGCTTCGAGTCCGAGACCCATAAACGTATCAAGGGAGCATTGACGTATCCGTTCATAATGGCGTTAATGGCTGTGGCGGCGACGGGAACGCTGATGTTCTTTGTTTTGCCGAGATTTACGAGGATTTATGAAGCTAGGGGGGCCGCCCTTCCCAAAATCACTCAAATATTGGTCGCCTTCAGCAAAACGTTTGGTGATTTTCAGATAATGACAGCTGTCCTGACATCTGTGATCTTAGCGTCAATGGGACTATATTATTGGGCGGGGACGCTAACCGGTCGTCGGGTAATAGATCTTTTGAAAATCCGCATACCTGTGTTGAGCACAATGTTTATCGATACAGTCATAGCTCGCAGTATGCGTATCATGGCAACGATGGTCAATACAGGAGTAAACCTGCTGGATGCAATAAGAGTGGTTCAAGGCTCGTGCGAAAATTACTATTTCCAGCGACTTTGGGCAGCGACGGATGAAAAGATTCAGGATGGTTATCAGTTATCAGAGTCGATACTGATTTCGCCGGGTAGTGAACTAATTGCGCCCGGGATTATCCAAATGCTTCGGGCAGGGGAAAAGAGCGGGAAACTTGGCCACGTCTGTGACAAGATATCGGTGTTTTACGAGAAAAAACTCGAAGCCTCAATCAAAAGTGTTATGGCTCTGATAGAACCGTTAATGATTACGATTTTGGGCGGCATTATTGGAACCATTGCGATAGCCCTGCTGTTGCCCGTATTTAGAATATCAAGTGTAGTCGCACGCTGAGACATCGATGGTGTTATGTCGTTGCTGCTAAATTCGGCTCCCGACTGTCAATGGTTGGGAACATGGCCGCGTACTCTGTGGTTCTGGTTAGCTGTTTGAGTGATTATTAGGCGCTGATAGACTTAAGGTATGATGACTTCCAGCCAGTGTTTGGTAAACTCAGCGAGGTCAACTTCATCAATTATATCATGACTCAAGTCCGAAATGTCACACTCAGGATTCCATTTAGCTTCTCCAGGCTCAGTTAACCAAGCTGAGGCGAATATAGCAAAGTCCACAAAATTCACGTTGCCGTCTTTGTCGAAGTCGCCCAATACCGAAATTGCGACCGCAATACCTCGGAGAACTTCACCAGTAATTTGGTTATCCTCGCTGGCAGTGGTACCGGTATAGTTCTTCCAGCCGCCGGTTACAAGTTGAACAGTCTGCAGGTAGATTAATGCTCTGTGGATCTCGGTCAAGTAACGGGGCCTATCAACCTCACTCAGGGCCATGAGGGCATAAACGGTTTCCTGGAGTGTCTCGGCCCCTTCTGCCATGGACCATCCAGACCACGTAAAGCCGCCCGATTCAAGCTGATAAGCTGCCAGGGTTTCAGCAAGGTCGTCGAGACTTGAGGATACTGAATGCCAGCCGGCTTGTGGGTCATAATCCTCGCCCACAGCGGCCAGACCAAAGACAGCACCAGCTAAACCGAGGACATCGTACCACTCCATCCCGTCCAGTTCGTCAATCTCAGCCTTGAGGCCGGCAAGCCAATCTGTTGTGTTGGCGCCGATTACATAAGCACTGTAGAGTCCGAGACCAAGGTCCCAGGCAGCCAGGTTGGGTTTGAATTCATCGACTCGGCGGGTGCGCAGAGCCTGGACATAGCTGTTGGTGTCATGCACTGCATCGCTTCTGGCATCGTAGTAAGTTCCAGCCTCCAGTTTG
>Ga0114922_10000378_pt1 | contig 42912 bp, 36 predicted proteins | sample AartaG_FD_100975 | JGI IMG/M metagenome (GOLD analysis project Ga0114922, IMG submission 100975) | Deep subsurface microbial communities from Aarhus Bay to uncover new lineages of life (NeLLi) - Aarhus_00045 metaG | ecosystem: Environmental > Aquatic > Marine > Oceanic > Sediment | place... | reverse complement strand
TTATGTGGGGGCACGGTACGGGTTCACAGGTTATGAAGCGTATTGCAGCACCAATGGTCGGAGGTTTGATAACTTCGACAGTCCTGACTCTTATTGTTATTCCAGCGATTTATTATCTGTGGCGCAGTCGGGGATTGAAAGGGACGGATTCAGAGGGAGAAAACAAAGAAAACGTCGGCTCAAGTTGAGATAGACATATTTTGTTTTGACTGTTTTTAGTTGCTGTGCTATAACTAGCTGAAAAATTGAAAACACTTTCAACTGCACACTTATTCCCGGATACATCTTAATATGAAAGAGGCTTCTCTTTTACTAGAAGATGGCACAAAATATCGCGGTATCTCCTTCGGAACCGAAGAATCCATCTCGGGGGAGATCGTTTTTAACACCGGGATGGTCGGTTATAATGAGTCCTTGACCGATCCCAGCTACAAAGGACAGATCCTCGTTCTAACATATCCTCTTATCGGCAATTATGGAGTGCCGGGGGAGGACGAAGAGTTCCACCTTTCTAAAAATTTCGAATCAGACCAAATTCATGCCTCGGCACTTGTCGTCGCCGATTATTCCTATTCCCATAACCACTGGAACGCAACACGGAGCCTGTCCGATTGGCTCAAACAGCAGGGGATCCCAGCCATCCACCACATCGACACCCGATCCTTGACCAAAATATTGAGAGAGAAGGGAACGATGTTGGGAAAGATAATTTTTAAAGACGATATCGAATTCTATGATCCCAACAGAGAAAACCTGATTGAAAAAGTCGCGGTAAAGGAACCTCAAGTCTATAATGAAAAAGGAAAATGGAAGATTCTCGTCATCGACTGTGGCGTGAAGTTCAACATTCTCCGATCCCTCATCAAGAGAGACTGTTGTGTTATCCGCGTCCCATGCAACTACGATTTTTTCGATCGGATATTTGATGGTGTCGTTGTATCGAACGGACCTGGGGACCCAAAAATGTGCCAGGAAACCATTGCCCTTATCCGGAGATGTTATGAAAAAGCGATCCCCACTTTTGGGATTTGCCTCGGAAATCAGTTGATGGCCCTGGCCGCAGGAGCTGACACGTATAAACTTAAGTACGGCCACCGAAGCCAGAACCAACCCTGCTTACAGGTGGGGACAAAGCGGTGCTTTATAACGTCGCAGAATCATGGGTATGCTGTCGAGACAGAGTCTTTGCCCAAGGATTGGGAACCCTGGTTTACAAATGTCAATGATAACACAAACGAAGGGATCAGGCATAAGCGCCTCCCGTTCATATCCGTCCAGTTCCACCCCGAACACAGCCCTGGGCCAGTGGACACGGCGTTTCTTTTCGATGAATTTCTGGAGCTCGTCCGCAAATGAAAAAAGTGATCCTGTTGGGAAGCGGTGCGCTCAAGATCGGACAGGCAGGGGAGTTCGATTATTCGGGGAGCCAAGCTATAAAGGCTTTGAAGGAAGAGGGGATAGTTGTTATTCTGGTCAATCCCAACATCGCCACCATACAGACCTCAGAAGCCCTTGCCGACAAGATCTATTTTCTCCCGGTCACTCCATATTTTGTGGAAAAAGTCATCGAAAAAGAAAAACCAGGCGGGATCCTGCTCGGTTTTGGGGGACAGACGGCACTGAATTGTGGCGTGGAATTGCATCAAGAGGGCGTGTTTGAAAAGCATGGTGTGGAGGTTCTGGGGACTTCGATCCAGGCCATCATGGATAGCGAGGATCGGGAAAAATTTGTCAAGAAATTGACTGAAATCGATCTGAAAGTTCCCCGAAGCTTCGCTGTTACTTCTGTTCAGGAGGCTATCGAGGCTGCCAAAAAGATAGGATATCCGGTGATGGCCCGTGTGGCCTATGCCCTCGGAGGTCTCGGCTCAGGCATTTCATTCAACAAGGAGGAGCTTGCCGAGGCTGCCCGGAAGGCGTTTGCCTTCACCAATCAGATCTTGATCGAGGAGTACCTGGAAGGCTGGAAAGAGGTTGAATACGAGGTGGTTCGGGACAAATTCGACAACTGCATCACGGTCTGTAACATGGAAAATTTTGACCCGATGGGCATCCATACCGGGGAAAGCATCGTTATTGCACCTTCACAGACCCTATCCAATCAGGAGTATCACAAACTCCGGGATATCTCCATCAAAGTTATTAGGCATCTGGGAATTGTCGGGGAGTGTAACATCCAGTTCGCTGCGGACAGACACAGCGATGACTACCGGATTATCGAGGTCAATCCCAGGCTTTCCAGATCCAGTGCCCTGGCATCCAAGGCTACGGGGTATCCGTTGGCTTTTATCGCAGCTAAACTTGCTCTGGGATATTCCCTGACAGATCTGCCCAATTCCATAACGAAACGGACCATGGCCTGTTTTGAACCCGCCCTCGATTATGTGGTGGTGAAAATTCCGCGATGGGATCTGACCAAATTTAAGCGAGCCAGCAAAAAAATCGGGAGTGAGATGAAAAGTGTGGGTGAAGTCATGTCCATCGGCCGGACTTTTGAAGAAGCACTGCAAAAGGCTATCAGGATGCTTCAGGTAGGGATGTATGGGGTTGTCTGTAATGATATTTCTTTTGACGATTTAGAGATTGAACTCAAAAACCCCACAGATAGACGGCTTTTTGCGATCGCTGAGGCGATGAAAAATTTTTCTATCGAAGAGATCCACGTTTTGACCGATATCGATCGTTGGTTCTTGCATAAAATCAGGAACATCGTAGACCTGGAAACAGAGATTCAAAAGAAAGATTTCCAGGGTATTTCAAAAGAGTTGTTGATCAGGGCCAAGCAGCTCGGTTTTTCGGATAAACAGATCGGGATTCTGTTAGAGAAAGATGAGTTGGATATTCGAAAAAAAAGAGCGAAACATCATGTTCAGCCTTTCGTAAAACAAATAGATACACTGGCAGCTGAGTATCCGGCTCAGACGAATTATCTTTATCTCACCTATAATGGATCTGAAGACGATGTGGATTTTTCGGACACGAACAAGGTCATCGTGTTAGGTTCCGGATCTTACCGGATAGGTTCGTCGGTGGAGTTCGATTGGTGCTGTGTCAATGCTGTTCTGACGCTCAGAAATCTGGATTACAAAACCATCATGATCAATTACAATCCCGAGACTGTCAGCACGGATTATGACATCTGCGACAAATTGTATTTCGATGAATTGAGTTTCGAGACCGTGGCGGATATATATGAGAAAGAATTGCCGGAAGGGCTAATCATTTCGATGGGGGGACAGATCCCGAACAATCTGGCTCTGAAATGCCATCAATATGGATTGACCATCCTTGGGACATCTCCTCAAAGCATAGATGGAGCCGAAAACAGGCACAAGTTCTCCGCTCTTCTGGATGATTTGGCCATCGATCAGCCGGAATGGAGGGAACTGACTGATATCGGATCCGCAAAGTCTTTTGCCAACAGTGTGGATTATCCTGTTTTGGTCAGACCGAGCTATGTTCTCAGCGGAGCAGCCATGTCTGTGGCGTTGAATGATGGAGAGCTCGACCACTATCTGGAAGAGGCTTCCCGTGTCAGTCCCGAGTATCCTGTTGTCATAAGCAAATTCATCGAAAATGCCAAGGAGATCGAGATCGATGCGGTGGCCAAAAAAGGGGAATTATTCGTATATGCCATCTGCGAGCATGTAGAAAATGCGGGTGTCCATTCCGGGGATGCCACGATGGTTTTGCCGCCGCAGAGGACTTATCTCGAAACAACACGACGGATGAAAAAGATCGCCCGTCAGATTGCCGACTCCTTGCAGATCAACGGGCCGTTCAACATCCAATTTATGGCCAAAGATAATGAGGTCAAAGTTATCGAGTGTAATTTGCGGGCTTCCCGCTCATTCCCGTTTGTCTCCAAAATTTTTAAATTGAATTTTATCGATCTGGCCACCAAAATCATCATGGGAATTGATGTGCCGAGAATAGACAAATCCTGTTTCGAGCTGGACTATGTGGGAGTGAAAGCCCCGCAATTCTCTTTCACACGCATAAAGGGAGCAGATCCGATATTGAGTGTGGAGATGGCTTCCACTGGAGAGGTAGCTTGTTTGGGGGACAGTTTTGAAGAGGCTTTCCTAAAAGCTCTCCTTTCGGTCGGATTCCGCTTCCCGAAAAAAAACATCATGTTGTCCACGGGCCCGTTCGAGAGCAAATCCAAATTTTTGCCACAGGCGAAAAGACTCATAGACCTTGGATTTCAGCTGTTTGCCACCCGGGGGACGGCTGATTTTATGAAGTATCACGACATTCATTCCGAGGTCCTTTCCTGGCCGCTCGAGAAAAAAGAGCCCAATGCGTTGACCTATATCCAGGAGCTTAAGTTGGACCTGATCATCAATATTCCCAAAAGTTTCGAGGAAGTAGAACTCACCAATGATTATATATTGAGAAGAAAAGCCGTGGACTACAACATCCCGCTGATAACTAACTTGCAGTTTGCCGAACGGTTCATCGATGCCATGTCGAGGACACAGCTGGATGAGTTGAGCATTAAATCCTGGGATGAATACTAGGTTCTACAACCTTGAAGTCCAGACTGGACGTTCTCTTACATCATGAAAAAAACCGGAAAATACTTCTTTAGTTTTGCTTGTAAATTGACAAAATCTATAGAGTATGTAAAAATAATAAGATATAGAGATAAAACGGAGGTATCAATGACTCGACTAACAAAAACTATTCTTATTCTCTCTGTTGTCGTATTTTTGTTCTCTTTGTCGACATATGCTCAACAGACGGATGATGAGATGGTGAAGTGTGCTGTCAGCGGAGAAAAGATGAAAAAATCCGATGCGAAAGGCAGCCTTGAGTACAAAGGAGAAACTTATTATTTCTGTTGTGATAATTGCATCGAATCCTTCAAGGAAGATCCAGAAAAGTACATCAACCAGGAAAATCCTGATGGACATGAGCATGCTCATCAACATGGCGAAGAGCAAATGCACGAGCACGGAGAAGATACTGTCGTTGATCCTGTGTGCGGGATGAAAATCAAGAAGTCCGAGGCAAAAGCCACATACGAATATAATGGAAACACATACTATTTTTGTATGGAAGGCTGCAAGGAAAAATTCGTGAAAGAACCGGCTAAGTATGTCAATGCGGATGAAAATAAGGTCGCATGTGCTGTCAGCGGAAGCACGTTCAACAAATCAGACGCTTTCGGATCCATGGAATACAACGGAAAAACCTATTATTTTTGCTGTGCGGGATGCAAAGCAAAATTTGAAAAAGACCCCGATAAATACACGAAGAAAAAATAGCATTTATCCTGGATCGCTTAGGCTACAGAAATTTTTTTTCCTTTAGCCAATCATCATTATAGATCGAGCTCAAATAGCGGGTTCCCGAATCTGCGAATACGGTCACGATCCGGGCTGACCGGTCGATTTTCTTTGCCAACTCAAGGGCTCCCCATAACGCTGCTCCACTGGAACCGCCGGCCAAGATGGCCTCTTTATCCGCCAATTCTCTAGTCATTCGAAAGGCCGTTTTATCTGATATCTTGAAGATGTCGTCGATCAAATCGAAGTCAACACACCCGATCAGAAATTCATCCCCCAAGCCTTCCAAGAAATAAGGGGAAGGAGTTATGAGTTTTTTTGTGTGGAAATAATCATAAAATATCGATCCCACAGGATCCACGGCGATGACTTTGATATCCGGATCTTTTTCTTTGATATATTTGGCTACGCCACAAATTGTCCCCCCTGTCCCTATCCCGGCCACAAAATAGTCGATCTTTCCTTCCATCTGATCCCATATCTCGGGGCCGGTCGTGTGATAGTGTGCTTCGCTGTTTTCTCTGCTATTGTGCTGGTCGAAATAATAGCCGCCTGGGGTATCTTGCACGATTTGTGGTGTGATATTGTTATAGCTGTGGCGGGAGTCCGGTGATAAGGTGTGGTCGACCATAACAAGCTCCACATTCATAGCTCTTAGGAATTTTATTTTTTCCATACTGAGGTTGTCACGCACGACCATTTTCACCTTGTATCCTTTAACCGAGCACACCATTGCCAGTCCTAAGGCAGTATTTCCTGAAGAATTGTCTATGATGGTATCTCCGGGCTTTATTCTACCCTCCTTTTCAGCTTTTTCGATCATGTAGCGAGCGATACGGTCCTTGATGCTTCCCATCGGATTGAAGTATTCCAGTTTGGTAAAAATGTCCGATTTGATGGCTTGCGTGGTCTTTTCCAATCGAATGAGAGGTGTATTGCCTATGCCGTCGAGGATATTTTTGTAAATGAATTTTGAAGAATTTGCAATTTTGTTGTTCATTTTAGCCTCAGGCGCTTTTTTTTGACGATAAGATTCAAGGTTATAACATCGAAGGTAAGTTCTGTCAATTTATCCATTGTCGAGCAAGTGAGTAATTTGATATCCTAGATGGGCAAGAAAGTGATGAGAAATAAAAGAGTCCTGGTAGCCATGAGCGGGGGGGTGGATTCTTCTGTCGCCGCGGCGCTTCTGAAGGAGCAAGGTTTCGAGGTGATCGGGATCACGATGGATATTTACGCTTTGCCTAAACAGGACTGCGGCGATTCTCGCTCTTGTTGCGGCCGGGGAGCTATCGCTGATGCCAATCGTGTGGCAGCCCAGCTTAAAATCCCCCATTATGTAATAAACCTGAGAAAGTCTTTCCAGCGATGGGTCGTCGATGATTTTTGTAAAGAATATGCCATGGGGAGGACTCCGAATCCCTGTATCCGCTGCAATCAGTACATTAAGTTTGATGTCTTATGGAATAGAGCAAAAAAAATGGGAGCCGAATATCTTGCAACCGGTCACCATGCCAACATCTTTTTTGATGAGGCTTCCGGAAGGGTCCACTTAAAAAAAGGGAAGGATCCCCAAAAGGATCAGTCCTATTTTTTATACACGATGACTCAGGATCAGCTTGCCCGAACCATGATGCCCATCGGCCAATTGACAAAAAGGGAAGTCCGAAAGAAGGCCAAAGAGCTGGGGCTTGCTGTGTACCAAAGACCGGAGAGTCAAGAGATCTGTTTTATTCCTAATGATGATTACACCAGTTTCCTCGAACAAAAGATCCCCGATGTTTTTCAACCTGGTCCGATTGTTGACACTGAAGATCACGTCTTGGGCCATCATACAGGAATCCTCCATTTCACGATCGGCCAGCGGAGAGGCTTGGGAATTGCAGCGCCCCATCCTCTTTATGTTCTGGATATCCATCCGGATAGTCACAAGATAGTTGTGGGGAGGAATAAGGATCTGTACAAAACAAGATTGGTTGTTTCTCAACTGAACCTAATCCATAATTCGGATATAAGCGATCCGACAACTGTTGCTGCCAAAATCCGATACAAGCACAAAGAAGCCAGAGCTTTACTTATTCCTATTGACAAAAACAAAGCTCGCTTGGAGTTCGATTCTCCCCAAAGAGCAGTGACGCCTGGGCAATCTGCCGTGTTTTACGACAAAGATCTTGTATGGGGAGGGGGAATTATAGAAAGGACCGAAACTTAATCGTTTTGGTGCTTGTCAATTTTGTTGAAAGTGATCTTGAAGGTTGCTCCAGGCTTTCTTTTGATATCGATCTTGCCATTCAACTGGGCAACCAAAGTTGTCACAAGCTGCAATCCAAAGGAATCAGCCGTTTCGATATCCAAGTCTGAAGGGAGGCCTACTCCGTTATCTTTTACCAGCAGCGTTACTTTCCCATCATCGGTCATGAGCTGGATGTCTATCGCCCCTTTTTCCGCAATCTTTTCGTCGATTTCCTTGACCTGCGGAAACGCATATTTGAGGGAGTTAGAGACAAGTTCGTTTATGATCAAACCACACGGGATGGCCTTATTGATGTCGAGGGAAACATCCTTGACATTGGTTTTTAATACCACTGCCTCCGGATCGATTCTGTAAGATTGAAAAAGATGCTTGGCGAGATTTTGGATGTAATGGGAAAAATCGATTTTAGCCAGATCCGCAGACTGGTAAAGCCTTTCATGGATCAATGACATAGACCGGATGCGGTCTTGGCTTTCTTTGAACATTTCGAGGATCTCTTGGTTTTTGATCCGACCGGATTGGAGATTAAGCAAAGAAGAGATCACCTGCATGTTGTTTTTGACCCTGTGATGGATCTCTTTGAGGAGCACTTCTTTTTCTTTTAATGAGGCGTTGAGTTGTTCTTCCACACGCTTTCGTTCCATTGCGTTGGCGAGGATATCTCCGACCATCCTGAGAAGAACGATGATGTCGACCGACCAAGTTTTATCCGCCTGCTGAGATTCCAGTCCCACAAATCCAAAAGCTTTTCCGCCGTAGGCAATCGGGACATGGATCAGAGATGTGCCGCCACGAGATTCCAGGGTTTCCAAGAATGGTCCTGCATTGGGGGGAATTTCGGACTTGTCTGTGATTAAGACGGTTTCTCGACGTTCGATCTGGGCTGTGTGCCATCTATGATCTTTGACCAAAAGACCTTGGTTCGATCGTATAAGCGGTGTGGCCCTATCGCTGCACCACTCGTGGTTCATGCTCATCTTTTTTTTCTCCGGGCTGTAAAGGATAACATAGCTCTGGTCAACGGCAGCGAATTCCCCGATGGATTGTAGGGCCTTGTTGATTTCGCTATCGATCTTTTCTGATGGAAGATTGATAAAATTTGTCGAAATGGTTGTGACAAGTTTTTCGAATTCTGAACGAACTTCTAATTTTTTTGCCACTTCCTTGCGCTCGGTGATGTCGATGAACGATAAAATCGTGCTCAAGGGCTTGTTTACATCATCTGTGACCATGCTGGCTGAAATTTGGACATCGAACGGGGAGTCGTCTTTTCTTTTTGCCTTGGACTCACCGATATATTTCCCCTTTTCTCTTATGGCATCCAGAATGTCCAAGGCTTTGTGTTCATCTTGCCAGAATTCTACAAAGTGCCTTCCCATGGCCTCGTTTTCTTGATATCCCCACATTTTCAGGAACGCAGGATTCACGTATGTCAATTTTCCCTTCGGTTCGGCAAGTGCGATGGCGTTTATCGTGGAGTCCACTGCCAGGTCCTTGATCATGAGTTCTTTTTCTGCGATCTTGCGATCGGTTATATCCCGGATTATTCCTAGGGCATTCCATTTGTTATGGATCTTCACCGAAGATAAAGAAATTTCTATCGGGATTTCATCTCCCCCTTTTCTTATCCCGGAGAGTTCGATCGTTTTGCCGATGATCGGAGCGTAGCCAGTTGTTCGGAATCTTTTGAATCCAGGCTCGAGAGCTTCATAATATTTTTCAGGCACGAGAAATTTGAAGTCTCGGCCGATAACATCTTTTCTTCTATAACGGAAGATAATTTCCGCCGCTTCGTTCCAATAGGAAATATTTCCTTCGCTGTCCACCATGATGATGGCGTCTTTGGCCGAAGCGCTGATGCCGCGGAATTTTTCTTCACTCTCTTGCAGTTCTTCGGTAGTTTTTTTACTTTTTGCGAGGAGGTTGGCCATGAGCATGCCGAATATAAAGAAAAATCCGAGAACGGTAAACCTCAGGTAGATAGCCGTTTTTGGAACATTTGTGAACAACAACTCAAGGAAACTTCCTCCCCCGTAAAGGGGAGTGGTATAAGCGATAAAAGAATCTATCAGCCAAAAAAATAATCCAAATCCCAAGGATGCTGTGATGACTTTCTGTTTGGTTTTCATGATATCCAATAATTTTGTCGTAATATACCTCTTTTCCCTGCAACATTCAACTTTCCTGAATTATTCATAAAAGCTGTTGATACACCTTTTGACTACAATCTGGATGAGTATATTCATATGTATCAACATCTTTTCCCCTACGGGCGAACCAATCTTACTGCATCAGCTTGTCGCGCTCCATTCGCAGTATACATATACAGCATCATGGATCACAACTTCGCCGCTACAGCAACCTTGGTCCGTGAATAATCCAGGTCTCTGAATTATTCATAAATAATGCCGATGCCACCAATCATAATCTGAAGAAAATTTCACATTTTTCTAAAATCATCCTCGGCATTATTTACCCTTTGGGCGAACCAATTTTACTGCATCAGCTTGTTGTGATACATTCGCAGTATAAAAATACAGCATCATGAATCACAAATTCGCCGCTACAGCAACCTTGGTCCGTGAATAATCAAGATGGAGAGGAATCGGTTCACAGTTATTTTGTGAAATAGACTTTTTTGAATTTTCCAACCAAGGATGTGAGTTTTTTCACATTATCCAAATCGGTCGTCTGTTTGGTTTTCATAGCATAAACAAGAATCTGATGGCATAGGGTTAATTTTTCGATATATTTTTCCGCAGCTTGTTCATCCCCGGATTCGACGTTTTTAATCCGTTGGGTCAAAAAATATTGGCTGATGATATTCTGGATTTCTTCGGCGTGTTTCTCTTTATTCATGATCCAACGCACGGCCTGATTCATGTTTTGTGGCGATTCCTCCGAAAGTTGTATGACCTGTTGCATGGCTTTTTCGATTGTCTGGATGTTTTCTATGAGCATCGTGAATCTCATTTCATCGTTGTAGATCCCACATGGGACTTCGCAGTGGGGAAAAATTGTTGACTGGGAGAGGATAATAAGGGTCAAAAAGAAAACTAGAGTTAGGAATTTTTTCATTTTAGTCCTCCTTCCTGGTTTTGATTTTTTTCATCGAAAAACTGGATATATGACTAATGTATTAAATTTATCTTATTTTGTCGATAGAAAAGATAGATTTAAATGGGCTGTGTCGCCTTATCCAGCCATTCTTTTTCCTCTCTGTTCAAAAGAGGGGAGAGCATCTTTCGCACTTTATTGTGATAGGCATTAAGCCAGTCGATTTCCTCTTGTTGTAACACATCCGTTCTCACCAGATTTAGATCGATCGGGCACAAAGTCAAGGTTTCAAACTTGTAAAAAGTTGAATTCTGTGGTGAATTCTTTTCGTCTTTCACGACCAATAGGACATTTTCCAGACGGATGCCGAATAGGTTTTCGAGGTAAATCCCGGGCTCGATGGTGGTGATCATTCCAGGCACGAGGGCTACCCCGACACACCGTTGAGGGGAGATGGCATGGGGTCCTTCATGGACATTGAGGAAGGTGCCGATGCCATGCCCGGTACCATGGCCGTAATTTTGACCATTTTTCCAAAGGGGAAGTCGGGCTATCGTGTCCAGCTGTCTGCCCTGCGTACCCTGGGGGAAAGAGGTCATCGAGAGAGTAATCAACCCCTTCAATACTCGTGTGAAGCACTCCTTCTGTTGAGTTCGAGGTCTCCCCAGACAGATCGTTCTCGTGATATCTGTTGTGGCATCGTGATACTGAGCCCCTGAATCAACAAGATAGATATCCTTGTTTTGCATTGGCATATCGGTCTCTGGAGTTGCCCCATAGTGGACGATAGCTGAATGGGCTCGATAGGCCGATATGGTCTCAAAGCTCAGCCCTTGAAAAAGTTTATTTCGTGCGCGGAATTCAGCCAGTTTGGCTGCTGCACTGAGTTCTGTGATGTTGCCTCTCTTTAAGGATTGGTCCAGCCAATACAGAAATTTCACCATGGAAGCTCCATCCCTTACATGAGCAGACCGAAATCCTTGGATTTCTGTTTTGTTTTTGACTGCTTTGATGAGTGGAATAGGTCCAGGGGCCAAATGAAATTTTGTGCGTCTTTTCAGTGTATTCACGATACGTTGATTCACGCGGGTTTCGTCTATCCATATCCGCTTGTATTTTTGAGCCATTTCGCGAAGCTTAGGAAAAAAACTGTCGTAGGCGTGAAATTCCACTGCTTTATTCAAGATGTACTGAATCCTTTTTGTCAGTTTATCAGGATCGGCAAACAGCAAGGCCCTCTCCTTGGTAATCAAGGCGTAGGCGATCACGACCGGATTATACTTGATATCTTTTCCCCTGATGTTAAACAACCAAGCGATTTCGTCCAATGCTGTAATAACGAGTAAGTCCGCGGATTGTTCAATCATTTTTTCCCGGACTCGTGCGAGCTTCTTCCAGACGGATTCCCCAGCATATTTTGCAGGATAGCCGTGGATTTTTTCTTTGGAAGGGCCGGGGCGGTCTTCCCAAACGTCATCGACGAGATTTTTGGAAACACATTTTACCCGAATTCCTTTGCTTTTAAGGAAGGAGTGGAGATCCTTGAAGCTTCTGTGGGAGAGGACTTGGGGATCGATACCCAGAACCTCTCCTTCTGCCAATTCTTTGGCAATCCACTCTTTTATGCTGGGAACATCCGGCATGCCCACTTTAAAAAGTCGATATATTTTGTTGTCCAGCTCCTGTTCAGCTTGTAAAAAATAACGAGAATCTGTCCAGAGGCCTGCCTTGGATCGGGTGATGACCACATCGCCTGCAGAACCTCTAAATCCGCTGATGGATTTTCTTCGCTGCCAGAATTCAGGGATGTACTCATCCTGGTGAGGGTCAGTGCTGGGAACCAAATAGGCATCCAGCCTTAGCTTTTTCATCAGGCCACGCAGGGCCTCCACTCTTTCTTTCATAAAAGGATATGAATCATCAAAATGCTGCAGCCTGCCACGAACAGGGCTCCGAGAAATCCGATGAAAAGTGGTTTTAGCCCCACTTTCTTAAAGGCGCTAAATACCGTGTTCAGTCCGATCCCGGCAAGGCCCAAAAGGATCAGAAATCTTCCTGCCGTGTTAAAAGCCTGAACACCTTCTGGGGAAAAATATCCTTGGGTATTCAATCCTGCCAGAAGAAAATAGCCGAACAAAAACCAAGGGAAGGCTTTGGCCACATTCACACGAGCTCCCTCTTTTTTTTGTCCTCTCAGGGTGGTGTTGGCATACCAAACAGCGATCAGGAAAGCCACGGGGACCATGAAACAGTTGCGGACCAGCTTGACCGCTGTTGCTGTTTTTCCTGCCAAATCGGAAAAGATGAATCCTGCCCCTACGACTTGGGGAGTCGAGTGGATGGCCGTACCGGCAAAGACACCAAAATTCACATCCGTCACACCTAGCATTTGGGCGATTTTGGGATACAGAAGAATAGCCACAAACCCCCAGAGAGCTATCGTTCCGATGGCATAACTTGTCTCCTCCTCCTTGGCTTTTATGAGGGGTGCGGTGACGGCGATAGCCGAGCCGCCACAGATAGTCGTTCCGACCGAAAGAAGGATGGCCAGCCCCCTCGGCAGCTTGAAAATCTTTGCGAGATAGTAAATCACGAAAAAACTGATCATCATCGTGACCAAAATGATAACCAGCATATTCACTCCTTCAGAGCTTATGTTCCTGAAGTTCAGCGAGGCTCCTATCAGGACGATTCCAAGGATCAGGATTTTTTCGAATGCCTTGATCCCTGGAAGAAAAAGATTGGGGAGAAGGCCTGAGTTTCTGATCAGGATCCCGATCAGGATGGCGATAACAGCGGCTTCGATCGGATTTTTTCCCCCAATGACTATCAATTTCGATAAAAACAGCGCGAGAACACCAACCACAAGCATCAACAACCAACCGGGTAGAAATTCTTTTTTCATACAAAAACTCTCCTTATTACAACACGAACATTTCCTAGATTATCATTTTTCCGAGTTTTTATATACCTTAATGATGGGGTGGGGCGGGTTGGCTAGGAGCGAGGCGGGTTGGCTTCATTTTTCCTTGAGATGAGGCAGTTACTACCTTTATAATACGCATTGAAAGGATCTAACAATGGAAATTGGTTGTCCATCTGAAGTCGGAACCATCAAGCGTCTTTTGCTGAAACACCCGAGCGAGGCCCTAGTCAACGATGAAAATATCGAAACGCAATGGGCCGATCTCAATTACTTAGGACCGCCGGATTATAACCGAGCTGTTAGCGAATTCGAGGGATTTGTGGAGCTCCTGGAGAGACATGTACCAGAGATTCACTATTTACCCCAACAGGACCAGACAGGTATGGATTCGATCTATGTTCATGATCCTGTGGTTATGACTTCAGCGGGGGCGGTGTTGTGCAACATGGGAAAAGAGCAGAGGAGGGGAGAGCCGGATGCGCTGGAGGAATTTTTGGCAGCACTGGACATCCCTATCCTGGGTTCGATCACGGACCAAGGTCGTTTGGAAGGGGGCGATGTCGTGCTCTTCGATAAAAACACATTGGCCGTCGCAGAGGGTTACCGAACGAACCAGGAAGGCATACAGCAACTCCAAGAATTAACCGGGGGGATTATTACCGATTTCCAGATCGTTTCATTACCCCATTGGCAGGGACCGGATGATGTCCTGCACCTTATGTCCATCATCAGCCCGGTGGATCACGACTTGGCGGTGGTTTACTCCCGGTTGATGCCGGTCCCTTTCCGGGAATGGCTCATCCGCCGGGGCATCAAGCTTGTCGAAGTCCCTGATGCCGAATTTGAGACCATGGGCTGCAATGTTCTGGCTGTTTCGCCGAGAAAGTGTATCGTGTTGAAAGGCAATCCACGCACGCGGCGTTTACTCGAGGAAGAGGGTGTCGAAGTCTGGGAATATGAGGGTGAGGAAATTTCGAAAAAGGGGGCCGGTGGGCCGACTTGTCTTACTCGCCCGCTTTGGCGTACTGAATAACCTGAATTATTCAGTTTTTTGGGCCACAGCCTTTCCCTTCCCTAAAAGTGGGGTAGGCTAGGCTTTGTCGATGGCTTTAAGCTTCGATTCGATCGAGGCATCTGTGTCCAAACGGTGATCGACGTTTAAATCGATATGGATACGGCTAACATCCATATCTGCGATCGCCTTGTGGGCTTTTTCGATAACCTTGAACAGAGTTCCTAAATCGGGCGCCTCGATCGTTGTGTTCATGCCGCCCGTCACGCTTTTCAATCCCGATCTTTCAATCACATTGATGGCTTCTCTAACATACATGGCAACAGAAACTCCCTCGCTTGTGGGAAAGATGGCTAAAGATGCAATAATCATTTTTTCACCTGCAATCGTTTAGTTTCGATTAAATTTATCCGTTTAAAATGGGTTGATCAATACCTCAGATGGATTCGCATTTTCCTTTGATCTTGGCCAATTCTGCCTCGGCTTCGTCGATCAGTCCGCACAAAGCCTGTTTGAGAGGCAGGACCTGATGGACGAGGCCGACACTTTGGCCGGCCATCAAAGAGCCAAAATCGATATCGCCTTCTTGAACCGCTCTGCGTAAAGCCCCCACCCAAAACTCCTCCACTTGATACTGTGCTTCGGCGTGGGAGATCTCTCCTGATCTCCTTTTCTGGATTAAATCGACTTGAAGCTCTGCAAAGGTATCCAGCCCTTTGTTTCGCAACGCACGGACAGCAACGACCCTCAGCTCCGAACCGATCTGCGGAGTGGCCACGGCATCCCGGGCTCTTGCGCGGATAAAAGCCTGCTTGAATTGGGGATGAGCATGACATTCCTCAGTCATCACAAAAAACGTGCCCAATTGAACCCCTGCCGCTCCCATCAGAAGAAGGTGTGCGATATATGGCCCGGAAGCTATTCCTCCTGCCACGAATATCGGAACATCATCGATTTTGAACAATACCTGCTGAAGGAGAATGCCTAGGGAAACATGGCCCACATGACCGCCTGCCTCGCTTCCCTCGAGAATAAGGGCGTCCACACCCATCTCGATCAGCCGCCTGGCAATGGACTCTGTGGATGCAAAGCTCATAACTTTGGCGCCGCTCTCTTTCGCGATCCTGATTTCTGGCTGACGGGGAAAGCTTCCTGCAAACACGATAAAAGGAACGTTGTTTTTGGTGGCGACAGCCAGGTGTTCTTTATAATGGGGAGCTATCGTGATCAAGTTCACGGCAAAGGGCTTATCCGTGAGTTCCCGCACCCTTTTGATCTCTGTATCAAGAAAAGATGGTTCCATATTCCCGGCCGCTAAACTGCCGAATGCTCCTGCATTAGAAACTGCTGAAACAAAACGGCTGTCGGAAATCCAGGTCATGGCGCCTGCAATGATCGGTTTGCCCACGCCGAGAAACTCTTTTCCTCTTGTCCAGAGACCTTCTAATCTTGACATCGGATATTCTATCTTCTCCCTGGAATAGAGTGCTTGATCTTTTCCCAGGAGGAATCAAAATCATATGTTTCGCTCTGATGACAGGATTTGCATTTTGTTTTGATAGCTTCTATTGTGTCATAAACAGTCAGCCCATTTTTTGTGGCCTCATCTTTATTTTTCATGATGCTTATTTTTTTATATGCACTTCCTGGCCCATGGCAAACTTCGCAGGTTACGCCTTCGGCCATGATTTTAAGAGCTTTTTCATGAAGCGCGCCATGGCATTTGAGGCATTCGGGACTTTCTGAGGGGTGCTTTTCCAATTTCTGTTTCTTCGCCTCCTCTAGAGCAGAATCAGTAGATAAAACTTCAAAGGCTTTGGCGTGCCTACTATTTTCCCAAAGGATGTACTGCTTTCCTCTTTGTTCGGATCGATGGCATGTCTTGCATTTCTGAGCACCGACGTATGTATATTCCTCACCAAAAAGGCTAAACACTGTGCACATACAAATAAAAACGACAGCAAAATGTTGCCATAAGTTTTTCATGTGACCTCCAATCTTTCACGCAGAATATAAAGAATAGATTCATATTTAGTCAAGAAAAGATTTCTTGATTCGCGATAATCTGGTATCATTCGAAAGTTAGTACCTGCTTTTGATAGGACTGTGATGAATGTATAAGCTTTATAGAAAAATCCTTTGTTTTCTATAGGGGGGTATAAATGGAAAGCGAAGAAAAAATCGGAAAGATCGACTTCGACACTTTTTCGAAGTTTCTTCTCCAACGCCTCGGTCACAAGGATGATTCTGTCGTCGTTCCCCCTCTGACAGGAGTAGATGCCGGAGTCATCGATATCGGCCACGATCAAGTTCTCATCATCGCAGAAGATCCCATATTCACCATTCCAGGGCTCCCACTTGAAATGTTCGGATGGTACACCGTGCATATCGGGGCCAGTGACGTGGCGGTTATGGGAGTCAAACCCAGATACATGACCTACACGCTTTTGATGCCACCTGAGACATCGGATAGAGACTTTCGGATCATCGTCGATTCCATCCATGAAACGGCAAAGGATTTGGAAATCGCGATTGTCGGAGGACACACAGGTTACTATCCTGGTTTTGCTGCTCCCACGATTGGAGGAATAACGGTTTTCAGTACGGCTCAAAAGGATAGTTATGTGACTCCCTCGGGCGCACGTCCCGGAAACGATGTCCTGTTGACAAAAGGTCCCGCTATAGAAACAGCGGCCATCCTTTCTGTTGTAAGGGAAAAAGAGCTTCAGGAAAATTATCCGCAGTCTCTCATCGATAGGGCTAAGGATCTGGGCAAACAGATGACGGTGGTCAAGGATGCTCTCACTGCCATGGAAGCCGGAGGGGTGACTGCCATGCATGATGCCACAGAAGGAGGCGTCATCGGAGGTCTTTTCGAAATAGCGAATGCAAGCGGGGTGGGGATGGAGATCGATGAGACGTTGTTTCTTTATCCCGATGAGGTGAGGATGGTGTGCGAGGCCTTTGATATAGATCCTCTTGCTGCAATAGCTGAAGGGTCGTTACTCATCACGGCAAATCCAGACAATTCTGATAAGATCATCCAGAAACTCCAAGAGATCGATATCCTTGCCTCGAATATCGGCAGGGTGATAGAGAATCCAGATGAAAGAAAGATCAGACGACGGAATGGAACAACCGGGCCTTTGTTCATTCCTGACCAGGATCCTTTTTGGCCCGCATTTTTTAAGGGGCTAGAGTGAATCTAGGCTAAGAGGATAAAGAGGAGGATATTTATGATTAAGTTTCGTGAGATGAAATTTAATATTTATAACGGGCTCTTTTTTCTCATGACATGTGGTTTCGTTTTTTCCTTTGCACTTTCACAAGCATCCGATGAGAATTATGAAAAAATTGACAGCAGTGCATGCGTTGAGTGCCATGAAGAAAGCACTCACGATACGATCATAACCGATGATCTTTCCCATTCCATTCACGATGGATTTGAATGCTTGGATTGCCATAGTGATAAAGATATGCTTCCTCATAAAGAAGATGCTGATTTTTCTGTAGCATGTGATGGGTGCGGAAGTTGCCACGAGGATGCAAAAGATCTGTATGGATTCCATGGCAGGATGAGCGCTGAAGAGTGCCGGGATATTCCTACCTGTGCCGACTGCCACGGTGATCATGATGTATTGCCCTCATCGGTGAAAAATTCCAAAACGCATCCGTCAAACGTTCCTGAAACCTGTGCGCAGTGTCATGAAAATATCAACCTCACCACAAAGTATCAGATACTGATCGATCACCCGATCGAAGTATACAAAAACAGTGTCCATGGCCTCGCAACAGAATCAGGAGTGGATGTGGCAGCTACTTGTAACGATTGTCATTCGACAGGAGGATCCGCCCATAGGATTCTTTCTCCAGGGGATCCCAAATCATCCATCAATCATTTCAATATCCCTGCGATGTGTGGGCAGTGTCACGCGGGCATAGAAAAGGAATTTCTGGAAGGAATTCATGGGCAGTTGGTTATAAGAGGGGAGGCAGATTCGCCCGTGTGCACACACTGCCACGGCGAGCACGGCATTATCTCTCCGAGCGACCCCCGTTCGCCTGTTTCCAGCATTAGACTGGCTGAAGCCACATGTTCGCCCTGTCACGAATCTATTACTCTGACTGAAAAATACGGATTGCGAACCGGAAGACTAACATCCTTTATCGACAGCTATCATGGCTTGAAAACCAAAGCCGGAGATACTCATGTGGCTAATTGTGCTTCCTGTCACGGGGTTCACAAAATCCTTCCCAGCTCGAATCCGGAATCCTCGATTCACTCGGATAACCTCCAGGAAACATGCGGGGATTGCCATCCTGGTATTTCTTCTGCCCTGGCTGCGACACCGATACATGAGGTGGGGGATGGAGGATTGCAAACCAAGGCCGCAAGCATCGTCAAGATAATATACATTGTGGCTATTGTCGTTATCATCGGGTTGATGGCGTTACACTGGTTGATCGACCTTATCAGACAGATCGTGCTCGTGATAAAAAAACCTCAAGTCAGGAGAATGAGAATCGGCGAGCTATGGCAGCATACTATCCTGATGATAAGCTTCATCGTGCTGGTCATAACCGGATTTGCCTTAAGATTCGATGATTCCTGGATCACAAAGATGTTTTTCGGCTGGCAGGGCGGATTCGCGCTTAGAGGAGTGATTCATCGTGTGGCGGCCGTGGTTCTGGTTATTGTCACTGCCTGGCACTTCTTTTATCTTTTTTCCCGAAGAGGAAGAACGTTTTTTAAAGATATGTTTCCCAAATTTTACGATTTCAAAGATTTTGTTCAGCGGATTCTTTTCAACCTCGGGCTTTCAAAAAAGACGCCGAGTTTCAAGCGTTTCAGCTATATCGAAAAAGCGGAATATTGGGCTCTTATCTGGGGAAACGTTGTGATGATCATCACGGGTATCCTCCTTTGGTTCGATAACTATTTTGTTCAGTTCCTCCCCAAAGGATTTTTGGATGTGGCTCTGGTGATCCACTATTACGAGGCGATCCTGGCCTCATTGGCGATCGCCATTTGGCATTTGTACTCTACGATTTTCAGTCCCCAAGTGTACCCGATGAATCCCTCCTGGTTGACAGGAAAAATGCCGGAGGACATGTTCAAACACGAGCATCCTGAAGCGGAAACTGAGGAAATATAAATAAATTATTTTTCGGGCCTAGGGTGCTTCACTTTTTCCCATGCTGCTGCAAAGTCAAAGGTGGTACTGTGAGCATTTTCATGACACGAAAGACACTTCTTCTTGATATTGTCTGGGGATCCGTAATCTGTTAATCCGTTTTTGACAGATTCTGCATGGTCCTTCATGATGCTTATTTTTTTGTAGGCACTCCCAGGTCCGTGACAAACTTCGCATGAAACGCCCTCTTCTTTCAACTCAGCGGCTTTCTCTGAAAGGGGCGCATGACATTTTAGACAACTCGGACTTTCTGCTGGATCCTCAACACCTGCTTCTTTTGCAACTTCTTTGGCTTTATCGGAGGTCAATGCCGAAAACGATTTTGAGTGTTTCCTTGCCTCCCAAAGAGGGAACTGCTGTCCTTGTTTTTCGCTCTTGTGGCAAATTTTGCACTTGGCCGCGCCGACGTAAGTGAAATCCTGGCTGTACAATCCTGTGATAACAAATAGAACGCCAAGAACTAAGATGGCTAAGGTAAAAGTTTTTTTCATCCTGTCCTCCTCATTTCATGTATATATTATGTGATTATCTATATTAATAGGTGATTCTTGAACTGTCAATAGTATTTCTATCAAAAAAATAAATTAGATATATTTGCATGGCTTTTCATTTTTTCCTTATCGTAAAAATTTTTACTTCGATCCTACCTTTTTTTTCAGATCTGCCAAAGTTTCTTCGAAGAACATGTAGTTGTGGATCCCCATGCTCCCGTCAAGCTTTATCCTTTGTAGTTCTCTTTCGACTTCTCTCAGGATACTATTCTCCTGGGGAGTCAATGTAAGATTTTTCTTTTTCTTAAGGGAGTCGGTCAGGGCAGAGATCGATTCTTTGACTGAATTTTGCCACTCTGTATGCATCTCTGCATAATCCTCATCATGGCACTCTGCGCATTTTCCTTTATCCGGACGATAGATTTGTTTGTTGTCTCCCAGATGGCAATCCTGACATTCCACTTCAGCCTCTGCCATGATATCCATGGGGATCTCCTGTCCATTCAGTTCCCCTCCCTGGTAGAAGGTTTGTTGCAGCTTGTGGCAACTTCCGCAATCCATGTTCGTGTCTTTGTGGTGGCACGTTGCGCAACTCTGTTTGGTAGCGATGAATTCTCCGTGTTTCCGGACGTTGGAGTGACAGCGTGAGCATTCGATCTTCTGTTCGATCAAGTGTTTTTTGTGTGGGAAATTCAGGCCGAAAATATCTTTATTGATTTCCTCGATCCCGGCGTGGCAGTTCGCACAAAGTGTGGGGATTTCACCAGAGACGATTTGAAAATCTTGGGGCTTGTATTGCGAATCTACCACTCGGAGGGCCTCGAGCATTTTGCTGTATGCTGCCATAAGAAGTTCCTGTGAAAAAGTCACATTGTGAACGCTTTTGCCTTTTTCGACGATCTCTATATTGAAGAAAGCGTCTCCTAGCAAAGTCTCGGCGTTCTTTTTTTCACCATGTTTTGTCTTTGTGATGATCTGATTGACCTGTCTGAATATCATTTTGATCTGGCTTAATTTTTTCGCTGTCGAGTCTTCCCACCCTTTTAAAATTCGGGAAAAGCCTTTTCCATGGCATGATTCACAAGCGTTGGCGTCGGAATGGTACGTGTCGCTTTGAATGAGGGAACTATCCGTTTCTTCATGGAATATATGACAGCCTTTGCAGCTCAGGCCCTTTTCCAGCATGACGTTCGGCATGGAGTGGTCAACGCCCTTGCCGCCCTCCCCGATATAAAGAATTTTCTGCGCTTTGTGAAAATCCAAGTGACAAGAGTTGCAGTCGGCAATGGTGTCGATGTCCTTCACGATCTTATGTTGGATTTCCATGTGGCATTGGTTACATTCGATTTTACTATCAAAGATATGTTTGGTGTGCATAAGATCTGTGTTGTCGTATTGTTCGAGTCTCTCTCTTTCCCCATGGCATTTGTAACAGTTCTCCCGGGGAACTTCCCCATCTCCAAAAATGGTGTTGCTGTGGCACTTGTCACAGGAAAACCCGTTATCGAATACCAATGTGTGGTTATAACGAGGTGATGGGGGCCCCACAAGAGTGTCCTTGGTGTGGCAGTGGTTGCAGTCATCGATCTGGGGGTAATGCTCGCTTTCTTTGAAATGGCAGATGAAACAGGAGCTTTCCGTTACGGTGATGTGTTCTCCCTGAACGATCTGTGAGTGACAGCTTGTGCACTGAAGTTTTTTCCCTCTTTTGAGATCCTCGAAATGGACTTTGTGGTCGAACGCGACTTTATTGAACTGCACCTGACCTTCCAGAAGTCTTTTATCGTGGCATCCTTCTCTGAGGCAACTGTCATCCCGAATCTCTGCCCAGGGTTTGGATTTTACATAAAGTTTTGTCCAGTAGCGGCCTACCATGACCAGCCCTTCGATTTTTTTTCTCAACTTGGACTGGATGCCTCCCCCTGGGGGATAATGACACACGCTGCACTCGACATCTTTATGAGAAGACGTTTCCCAACTATTAAAATAAGGTTTCATAAAATGGCAAGAGGCGCAAAAGTTTGAGTGAGACGTGAATTCTATAGAACCCAAGGCGACTATGACGAAAAATGCGATAAGGCTCAAAAGAATGAGGAGTCTTTTTTTCTTTTTTTTCATTGCTGTTTCTTGAACATTTGAAATAAATTAGATCGAATGACTGCTTGGGTTTACTCTATCACAAATTTTGTGGTTTATCATGTATAACTGTGCAGCCCGGCCAGAAGGTAGTTCACACCGAAGTATGTGAACAGGGCTGCTAGAAAACCGATGATAGCGATAAGCGCAGAACGGCGGCCTTTCCATCCCATCACGATACGGGTGTGGAGATATAGGGCGAATACGAACCAGGTGATCAGGCTCCAGGTTTCCTTCGAGTCCCAGCTCCAATAAGCCCCCCAAGCTTTGTATGCCCATACCATGCCGAATACAAGGCCTCCAAGCGTAAACAGAGGAAAACCAACAGCGACACACCTGTAGCTAATGGAATCGAGCTTAGCGGAAGAAATGGCTCCTTCCTTAGCGATTCCTTTTTTCTCCCGGGAATCAGCCACCAGATACATGATGCTCGTGACAAAGGCCACAGCAAAAAAGGCCTCTCCGAGCAAGGTTACCGAAACATGCAGCCATAACCAATAACTCTGGAGGGCCGGGACAAGAGGAGTGGCTTCCTTGGGCATCAGGGGCGAGGAGGCAAGAGCCATGATCCCGATGATGATCAGCATCAGGTAAGGTCCAGCCTTTCGGATCTTGTATTTGTATTCTGTAATAATGTAAGCTAATGCTCCGGACCAAGCAAGGAAAGAGAGTGACTCGTACATGTTGGTAAAAGGGGCATGTCCACTCTCGATCGTCCTCCAGATTAAGGCCAGTGTGTGAACAAAAAATCCAACGGTCACCACAGATAAGCCGGTTTTAGCCGCACTTTCTTTTTTCGAGAATAAAAAAACGAGGTAAAAGAAAGCGGCGATTATGTAAATAACAAAAGTGATCAGAAACAAAGTCGATTCGTTCATTCTGGTCTCCTGAGGGATGTCATGATCCGAGTGAATTCCGATTCGAGGGCCAGTATGCTCTTTGCTGACCTTCCTGCCGAGATGATCTCGGTTTTATCTTCAGTCTCTTTCAAAATGAACCGGATGTCTCTTGTGGGCCAGTAGAAAGCCATGAATAACCCGATCATGAGAAAGGTGCATCCTATCCATATAAAATTCACACCGGGATCTTTGGACATCTGGATACCTGAATACTGGGCGCTCTGGATGTCCTTCAATTCGAATTTATAATCAGTTTCCGTCGCAGAGTGCATTTGTGAAAAATCCGGGAATTTTGCGAATATCCAACCCGAGGAAATATTATCTTCGCCGCGAAAAACTTGGATGAAAACGGCCGGATTGTTTGGATCCAACGAGCGGGTTCTGGGTTGGTTCCCATCGATAATAAAGTCGGGTAGGAATTGGAGGGCTGTGAAGGTCAAGTTTTCCTTTTCCCAAGTCTCTTTTTCTCCCAGCCGGACAAAAGCTTTCTTTGAGGATGAAGAATCCGATGTTTTTGTCGCTAAAATTTCCAGTGTTGGATTTTCCCAATCCCAGCCATAGCTGCTTTGGTAAAAGACGTATCCTTTATAGGAAAGGGGATAGTTGACTTCGATGACCTTTGTCAAGCGAGGGGATTCGCCCTCAATGACTGTAAGAGTGCTTTTCCAGTCCTTGACACTTCCGTTCGGGTGATATTCCGTTTCGAATTTGTCCAGCTGGAGTTTGAAATCGGCACCAAAAACTGGAATAATCTCTCCTTCAGAGATGCTGATGTTTGTCCGGAATCCACCGAGGCCGCTGATGATTCCACCGATAAGGATGACAATAAGCCCGAGATGGACGATGTCGGAGCCAAATATGCCAAGGATCTTTTTCCTTGCTAAAAGATGGATTTCTGCGTCCTTTCTCGTTTCTTTTATTCGGTAATGAGCGGATCGCAGCTTTTTTTTCAATTCTGATTCGCTTTCTTCTAGGCTCCCGCTTTTTTTAAGCTTCCCCTGAATTTTGGCCGCCAAAAGCGTTTCGGATTGAAAAAGCAGGTTCGGCTTGAATACTCTTCTGAACTTGGGAGAGAGCCGGGTCAGCGTACAGATCAGGATATTGAGAGAAAACAGAATCAGGAGGGCCATGAACCACCAGGAATGATAGAGGTCCGTTATTTCCAGCCGTATCAGGAGTTCTGAGATTTGACCGTAACGAGCGGCGTATTCTTCGGCACTTCTCAGCTGGGGGATTAGGGTTCCGACCACTGATGCGATAGTTATGATGATGATCAAAAAAATAGCTAGCTTAATCGATTTAAAAAATTCGATAATGGATTTCATTGTTGTCTCGATATGAAGATATTATTAACTACTAATCATATCGTTTTTGTGCATAAATTTCAACGATTTTGCACGACTGATCTGTTTTCTTTTTGGATTACTTCTTCTTTATTGATTATTTTTGTGTTTGAGACGAAGTTCTTCAGCCATCAGCTTGATCTCTGAAATATCTCGTTGCATCTCACTCCAGCCGTACCAGAGAGCATAGTCCGGATTGGCATGAAAAGTTCCCTGGAAAGTGCGCATCCTGTGTTTAAGAAACATCACGAACAGTTCTTGTTCTATGGGTGTGGGAGCGTCGTGGAATGTGAGGAGATCGGGGAAGGGATAGGCATAGTTGTCGGGCTTGGGAAGAATCCCATCCTTATACAGAGCGGCGACCACGAGAATGGCGTCAGCCATGAGACGATCGGTCGCTTGAATCATTTGATCGCCTTTTTCCAGCTCTGCTTTGGCGAAATTCAACGAATGACACTGGTTGCAGGTTTTCAACATTTTCTCCCGCTCTTTTTGCCAGTCTTCCTGTGTGAGCCTGGCCACATTGGCCGCTTTCACCACCTCGAGTCTACCTGTGGGATTCCCATCGGGATCGAGAACGCCCAATGCTTGGAGAATGGTCGCTCGGTCTTGGGCCCACTGTTTGTCTTCCGGCATCGGTAGTCGAACCGCGAGGAATCCCCACGCGGTCATGACTGCGTGGTTGCCTTCTTGCATGTGGCAGGTCTGACATGTAGGCGCTGCGACAGTTTCAGGCAGCGTTTTGTTCTGTTTGAGTAGATAACGAACACCGTGTTTGGACCCGGAATACATCTCCCATTGGGGATGATCGAAGCCCATGTGGCAGGTCTGACAAGCTTGGGGTTGCCTTGCCTCTTGTACGGAAAAGGTATGGCGTGTATGGCATGCATCGCATGATGCCATCCCGAAACCTGCTCCCTTCTCTTTCAATTCTTTTATCTCTGCTTCTGTCTTTATCCCAATTTTATGGCATCCTCCACAACCCTTCATTCCTTCTGTCATTGCCATCGGCTGCCAGTGTATCGTGGGCATGGCCTTCATGGCTGCCCATGCAGCCGCATGTTTGCCCGCCATAAACTGTTCGACTCGTTCTTCGTGGCAGTTCGCGCAAGTCGTAGGAGTTGGGATCTGGACTTTTTCGACATCATACGGGTCCTTATGATCTTCCCCATGACAAACGGAACAATCCACCTCGTTCTGGCTGTGCTTGCTGAGCTGCCAATCGGAAACGATATTGGGCGTGACATCCTTATGGCATTGGACACAATCTTCGGCTTGGACTGCTCCAAAAGAGAAAATGCTCATGAAGACAATAAATATCAGAGTTTTTTTCAATTTACCCTCCTGATTTATGGTTGAATTTATTTTTTCGATTATCTCTATGAAGCATATAGAAACACTCTATCAAAATCAACGAAAAAAATTATGAGAGGGTGGATAAAAAAAAGGGCGGCATGAAAATGCCGCCCTTTATACAATCTACTTGAGCTATTCTACTTTCGCCATGTGTATTTGGTGATGCTTCCACCGACATGTTCGATGGAATCAACGAGGAGCTGGGCAATATAGCGGGAGTTGTGGATAAATCCGTGGGGTTCCTTTTTACTGACCTGAAAATTATAGGCTGCCTTGAGCAATCGTGCCTGCATGAACTGATAGCTGTTCGGGTAAATCGCCTCGCCGGGGTCGATTTCACCGTTTCCGTTTGTGTCTTTGAAGAAATAGGGATAGGAGTGAGAATCGTAAATGATGGGCAAGCCTCTGTCAGCTGCGAATGTCTGGATTTGTGCGTACAGGGCTTCTTCCAATCCCTTAATTTCGCTTTCAATGGATTCTTTTTTATTCCCGTCTGCGTCATAGTCTGGGGTCGATGCGGGACGGATTCCGCTGAATTTGAATTTGGCTGGATCCGATCCGGGATTCGGCTGGGAGACATCCTGACCGTGGCAGTACACGCAATCTTCCGGATTGGGTTTGTATACATTGTGCATTTCACCAGTCATATCGTAGGGTTTATGTGTGCTGTTGGTTCCCATGTGGCATTCCACGCAAGTATCGAACATGCCCATGTGATTCGGATAGAATTTCCTGCCTGCATAGGTTTTATCCTTGAACTGGAATCCTCCCCTCACTTCTTTGCCGTAAAAAATTGCTGCGGCAGGAAAATAGTGGATGTTGGTAAAACCCCAAGGAGGTTCTGATGAATTGATCTTGCTCCGGAGGGAATCCATGGATTCTCTTCCCTGGTGGCAGTTCATGCAGAGATTGCTGGTGTCGCCCAGATCCTTGACCACCCCAGAAGGGAATGTGACGGTTGGCGAGCTGAGAACGGCAGGTGGAGAGGTATGACAGGTTGTGCAGAGCATTCCGTTGGCTGCGTGTGTTGCGACATTCTCTCCGTTTTCCAAATAATAGGCCAATCCATCAGCGCTGTGACATCTGGCGCAGCTGCTTGAGACCTCATATTCGTCCTCGTCCCAATGTCTCCAGGCCTCGCTAGACCCATCGAAGTGTCCCTCATCCCCACGGCTTGTTCCAGCCATGTCGACAGGGACCATAAATTTGGAATTCAGGTCCTGTGTAGAGTCATACAAGAGCTGGATCATGTATTTCCCCCCGTGAGCGAATGAGTTGGGATCCTTCTGTGAGACTTGGTAGTTATATGCTGCTCTAAGCAGCCTTGGTGTGAAAGACCTGTACTGGTTTCCGTAATTGGCTTCGTTTTCGTCTGGATGGCCGTTGCCGTTTGTGTCATTGAAGAAATAGGGATAGGCGTGCGAGTCATACACGATGGGCATGCGGACAGTGTTCCGGGCATACTTCTTGATGGCCGCATAAAGCTTTGGTTTTAATCCTTCGATCTCATAGTACATCCCTTCTTCCATATCGCCGTCGCCGTCGTAATCCATGAATGAGCCGTAATAACGGATGTCCTTGGGATCGGTTATGCCGGTGTGGCAGGTGTTGCAGCGGAAAAGATCAACTTGAAGAGAATGGGGATTATGGCAGGTGATGCACGCGTTGTAACCGGTCACATGGGAGAAACGGGCGTCATAGGTTTTACCTGCGTACTCATACCCTCCCTTGACGAGAGTCCCAAATTGACTGGTAGCGGCCGCATAATAGTGGATGTTGATAAAACCCAGGTCAGTACTGACTGTGTCATCGTCCACTCCGGCGTCTGCAATGTCATCATCGACACTTTTTTTCGAAGCTCTTCCCTGGTGACACTCCATGCACATAGCTTCAGGTCCCATCTCTTCCACTAGGGCACCAGAAGGGAAGGTTACAGAGGTGTGGTCGTGGACAATACCGAGCTCAGGATTCGTGTGGCAGGCATCGCAGGAGATGTTGTTCTCGATGCTAGGCCCAGCCGGCACAGGGGTGCTCGCGCTCCCCGTAGTGATAAACTCGTTATATCCTTGCGTGCTGTGACATTTAATGCAGCTTGTCGAGATCTCGCCGTCCTCATCCCAGTGGACGAATGCTTCGTCTTCCGAATGCGAATGGCCTGACGTCAGCCATAGCATTTCCGCATGAGATGCCTTGGACTGGAGCGAGACTTCTTGACCGGCAAATTGGGAATTGGCCGCGAAGAACACGCCCACCCCAATGACGAATAGAATTATAATTATCTGTGGTTTTTTAATCATGCTTGTTCCTCCCATTATTTCCAGCGATAGCCAAAGGATATTTCCAATATATTCGCGCTGTAATCGTTGAATCCGGACATTTTCTCCTTGAAGTCCACATAGCGGTATCCGATTTGGCTTACAAGTCCGTTGCTGAAGGTGTATTCTACGTAGGCTTTAAATGTGAACCGGTCGATCTCCCAGAATCCTGTGTTCGAGTAGACATTGGCATATCCGCCCAAGGTCCAATCTTCAGCCAGGTCTGCAGAGAGCGAAGCATCGAAGAGATTCGATTTACCTTCGTAAAGGATATCCCAGGGGAAACTTCCTGGCCCAGTCCATGTTGGCGGATATTCGACGGTTCGTTTGCCTTTGTGTTCTGCATCGATCAGGGCATAACCTCCGGATATGTGGACCTTTTGGCCGTTATATCCTATCCTCAGGTTCAGCTGATTTTTAGTGGAATTCCAACTATCGTCATAGACTTCACTTTTTGCTTGATTCCAGAGGAATGAACCGGAGAAATTGAAATTATCGACATTAGCTTTGGCCGTGAATCGGAACCTGTGAAAACTCGTCGGAGAAATCAGAGTGAACGGATCTTTATAGTCTCCGAACTGGTAATCAGCCGTTAATTTAAAGGCTCGGATATCCCACTTGACGTTCCCGTAGAGCCCATTTCTCTGCGTTTTCTCTTCATAGGTTACGGTTTCGATTCCATCCAGCTCTCTTATCTCGTATCGGTAACCCGCAGTAATGACCATCCGGGGAGAGAACTGGTACTGCAACCCACCTTCAGCAGCCTTGTTGTTGTATTTCAGCATGGCTTCTTCTTTTTCTCCGTCAACAGTGAGGTACCCTTCTTGTTCAAAATCGTTGAAGCGGAAAGCTGCCACCACGGCCAGTTTATTGAACATAAGGTAGGTGACATCGAAATCGAATAAATTAATATTCCGATCGAATTTTCCTTTCCCACCTTGGTTATTCATGTAGAATTTGCCGAGATAATTAACTCCGTCTGCCACTTCTGAGTAAGTCAGAGCCATATCTTGGTTGCTAAGCTGGGCGAATCCATTGATCAACAACCTATCGAAAGCACGCCCTGTGGCTTTGAATGTATGGGTATATGTTTTGAGATCGTAGGGCTGATTGAGGGTGAAGAAGTTCAATTCCGAAGGATAGCGAGCGCCTTCCCCTCCATCAACAGCGCCGGGAAGGAATAGACTGTTGGTGTTTGTGTAGTCCATCACCCTTTCTTCGAACACGAATGTGAAGTTCTTCAGGTGAAAATCCACTCCGATGGCGAATTGCTTGTAATTTTCTTCGATGGGCTTGTCGAACTCGAATTCTATCCTGTCGATGTCCAGGGTAAGAGTGCTATCGCCTTTTTTACTGTATCTGTCGAAGTTCACATAGACATCGACATACTTATGCAGCCAGAGTTTGACGAGCATGCTGTCCATGGTTCTGTCGAAGTTGAATGTAAAAGGATTGTAAAGATGTCCGCCGTCGATTTCGTGCTGGTCGGCGTAAAAATAATTGGATTTTCTTCGGTCGTATTGGAACTTGTATTTTCCGGTTTTCTGGATGGCCAATCGAAAGGTCTCGTAGGGATCGCCACCGAAGTTGTACATGTTGATGTCGATCCGGTCGAACAGATTCTTGAAAGTTTCATTCGGCGTGATCTGCAGATTGAAGTTGAAAAGCCTCATCCCATCATCCAAATTTATGTCTTGCTGGTATCTTTCAGCTGCCCCATTTGTGTCGACGTATCTATATCCGAACATGAACTTGCCATATAGGTTTTTCGACTCCTCTTGGGCCTGAAGGGAAAGTGTTGCAGAAAACACCAATATTGTCAGTGTTAGGACTAATAATATTTTTTTGTTTCTCATGTTTCCCTCCTATTTCAGAAAAATCTTGCTCAGGTTGGAGCCATGAACAGTGGCATGACAGACTGTGCAGTTGGTGGAGTATGAATCGAAACGGGCATGAAAGGATGGGGCCATAACATGACAGCTGAAACAGAGGTCAGAAACACTCTGGTGAGTCAGCATGTGCTTGTTGGGGGAGCCGTGAACCTCATGACAGGCCTTGCATCCCTCGATCCGTGATGCTCCATGTTCATGCAGAAAAGGTCCACCCTTGTCTGTGTGGCATTTTAAACAGGATTCCTGTTTGAATCCTCCCAAGCGCATCATCGATGACGGTTCGTGCGGGTCGTGACAGGAAGCACAACTCAGGATTCCTTCTTGAAGTCTGTGCCGTTCATTCAGTTGAAACTGGGCGAGCACATCTTGATGACATGTCGCACAGTTTTTCACTGCGCTGGTTTTGAGCAGAGCTGGTTGCGCCATTTCTGTGTGGATAACGTGGCAAGATGTGCAGTCCATGGAAGATTTTCCGTGTGGGCTGGCAAAATACCTTCCTGTCGTTTTCGCGTGGCAGGTAAGACATTTGGTCGATTTGTCATTGGCTAATTCTTCTGCCCCATAGGCGAAAATGTTCGCTCCTCCTCCTTCTCCCAAATGCGTTTCTGCATCACCATGACAGGCGACACAGTTGTTCCCAGCATGTGGTTGAGCTTGGAAGTCATGCGCTATGCCATCATGACATTCCGCACATGATTCTGATCCCACATCTTGTTGATGACCAATCGTTTTTGCATTCAGAATAGGGTTGGACAAAAAAACAGCCAGGAGGACAATACCCGCAAAGGCTAGTCCGCTAAACATGCTGAACTTTTTCATTTCCCTCTCCTTTTTCTCGTAAATCGTGTGTATTTTTAACGGAGATATCTTCTCAGATCGCCCATAAAAATAATTTGAATAATACATCCGGATATCTAGATGAGGCTTCTGATTTTTCTCTATATCCCACAGCGCAATAAATTTTATTAAGAATATCTATTCTATAGGAATGATGAAATGTGTGTCAAGGAAATTTATTTTAAAAATTAGATTATTTATTTTTCTTTTGGGATCTCTTTTTTTCATCAATGTCGATGAGGTCCTGCAGGGTTTTGCTCTCGAAGTAATTTTTGAGTAATTCACTTGCTTCTTTCCAGACTTCAATAGTGGCACATTCCGTCATTCGTTCACAACTATCCGGGTCTTCAACACAGTCGACAAGGGAACACGAACCTTCTAATACTTCGATGATCTCACACACGGTGATTTCGGAGGGATGCTTAGCCAGAGTATAGCCTCCTCCAGCTCCACGTATACTTTTGACCAGTTTGTTAATTTTAAGCGGAATAATGATTTGTTCCAGGTACCGAATGGACAGGTCCTCTTCCTTGGATATATTTTTAAGCACGACCGCTTCTTTGCTTTCATTGTAGTGAAGAGCGAGATTGAGCATCAATCGAGTGCCGTATCTTCCTTTGGTGGATAATTTAATCATGAACTCTCCTTTCGAGAAGCTGGCGATCTATCTCTATTTGACATACAAATCTTATACAATTTCTATAAATAAAGTCAAGTATTGATAAAATGGAGACTAAAATGGGCGGTTGGCTCTTGTTATATTTTTGCGGTGGAGTTCTTTTTGTCCGCAATCTCAACAAGATTTTGAAGTGTTGTATTTTCGAAATAATTTTTCAGGAGAGAGCTGGCGTTTTTCCAAATATCATAAGTGGCACATTTATCGATTTTGTCGCAATAGTCTTCATCATCCACGCACTCGACGAGACAGCAAGATCCTTCCAAAGCCGAAAGGATTTCTCTTAATTTTATTTCTGAGGGATGCCGTGCCAAGATGTATCCCCCTCCAGCTCCCCGAATACTTTTCACGAGCCTTGCGATCTTGAGTGGGATGATGATCTGTTCTAGATAGCGTATGGAAATATCTTCATCATCGGAAATCTTTTTGAGTATGATTGATTCTTTTCCATTATGATAATGCTGAGCAAGGCTTACCATCAATCGAGTTCCGTACCTTCCTTTAGTAGAGAGTCTTATCATGGATGACTCCTCGTTCTATAAATGATTTAATATAAAGAAGATGAAATCATATAAGAATGTATTTTATTTTTCAACATAAATTTATAAGATTTCTCGGAAATATGGTTAACTATAATCGCGGGCCGAAGATTTTTGTGCCGATCCTAATGATATTGGCCCCCTCTTCGACTGCCACTTTGTAGGAATTAGTCATCCCCATCGACAGGTATTTCATCTCAGCGCCTGGTATATTCAAAGATTTGATTCTATCGAATAAGTTTTTTGTTTCGACAAAAAAGGGCCGCGCATTTTCAGGATCACCAAAAGCGGGCCCCATAGTCATCAGACCTTGTATCTTTAAGTTTTTGAATCTCGCTGCCTCATGAATAAAGCCTTCAGAAGCGTCGGGAATCACGCCAAATTTTTGTGATTCTTTTCCGCTGTTGATCTCGACAAGAACAGGCATGATTTTTCCTTCTTGCGCGCTTCGTTCGTCGATCTCTTCTGCAAGATTTAAGGAATCCAGCGTTTCGATCATGTCGAAGATCTTGATGGCTTTTTTGACCTTGTTCCGCTGAAGGTGGCCGATGAAGTGCCATTGCACCAAGTGCCCGACAAGTTCAAAGGCTCTCTGGGCTTCCTGTACATAGTTTTCTCCGATGATCCTCACACCCGCATCTGCCGCCCGTAAAATTTCTTCGGGAGCGCGCGTTTTCGCCGCGGCTACAAGCTTAACTCCATCCGGTAGCTCAGCCAAGATTTTTTTAACATTCTCTTCGATCATGATATAGGTAAATTATTTCATCCCCGGCAAAATTGCAAGATGGTTAATTTTGCTTTTCTTAATGAGTGGAGAATATTAGAATAGGAGAGAGTTGATTTAGGGTTATGGAATCCTCATCCACATGAATCATGAATGATGTCTACATAGCTGGGGTTAGTTTGACTCCCTTTGGCAAGGATTTCCGTCCGATCGGTGTCATACTGGCAGACGCGTGCGAAAAAGCTCTCCAAGATTCAGCTCCCTTGACCTCGAATACAGTTCCCGATTGTCTGGTCATCGGGAGCATGGATCCTATCGGATTCGCTCGACAAACAGGTCTCGATTCCCTTGTGGGTATGGAGCTGGGACTTCGCAGGGACACAGAGATTTATCATGTGGAATTGGGATCGGCAACGGGTGCTGCCGCTGTTGAACTCGGAAAAAGACTGGCTTCATCCGGGCTTAAGGTCCTCGTCTGTTTTGGGGAAAAGATGAAGGGCAAGTTGAAAAATGAAGAAATCCCCTCCCAGATTTCGACCGTTATCGCGGAAGAAGAACGAGAAAGGGGTCTGGGTGAGATGCCGGCTGTAGCTGCCCTTGCCTCATACGAATACATGGATGCGTATAAGGTTTCGGAGAAGGAATTCCGGAAAGCCTGCTTCACGATGAGCGTCCAAAGTCTCGAATTTGGCGCCCTGAATAACTACGCCTATTTCCGGCATCCGATCTCGTGGGAAGAGTACACCGACCCTGCAATCAACCGTTTCATCGCCAAACCTCTTACGAAATTCGATTGCAGCGGTTCCTACAATGGAGCAGGAGCTGTGTATCTGGTGCCTCAGCCAACAGACATCAAATTGACGAGCGTAAAATCCGCATTCGACAGCATCAAAATAGTTGAGAGGAAAACGTTGATTTATCTTGAATCTGCCGTGCTTGCCGGGCAAAAAGCCTACCAAGAAGCTGGATTGAATCCCTCTGAAATAGACCTGTGTGAACTCCACGATGCCTTTAAAACCGTTCCTTGGATCGCTGCAGAAGACCTGGGTTTTGCGGATAGGGGAGAGGGACATAAGGTTGTCAATCAAGAATTGAACAAAGAAGGCAAAAAAATCTTTATCAACCGGTCCGGAGGCTTTTTGGCCCGAACCCACCCTCTTGGCGCTTCTGGAGGAGCCCAGCTGGTTGAACTGGTGTGGCAGATGAGAGGACACGATCAGTACAAAGATATGTTCGGTAAAAAAATAATAGATCTGAACTATGGCCTCTGGTTTAACATGAGCGGATTCGGGAATACCTCCATTGTCGGAATCATCGAAAGGACAAATCCCTTTCGACCCAGGCAAGGTTTCAAAGCTGAGAATCTACCTCAATCCATTCCAGATGATCTCATCTTGAAAAAACCGCCACGAAAGGACAGGATCGTGGTTTCGACTCAATATACACCTCCCGGAGATGAGAATGAGGTCAACGTGGCTATCATCCAGACAAAAGAAGGGGATTTTCGTATAGGATTGGCGAAAGATCCTCAAGGGATAAAACGGGGAAAATACATCAAATGGATTCAGCCCGAGGATGGCCCGTACTTTATCAAAGAAGGTTATGTCAAAGGAAGATTGTCCGATTTGTTTCGCTTATTCCGAAGGGAGAAACACAAAGAGGATTAAGGATTTTTGTTGACAGCACAGAAGAGCTCAATATAATAAAAAGCTCAAAGGAAAATATATGTAATGAAGGAGGATTAAATTCATGAGTGATATCGTTATCGCAGGAGCTGTTCGAACAGCCGGAGGTAAATTCGGGGGCTCATTCCAAAGAGTTTCAGCCGTGGAATTGGGAGCGCTAGTTCTCAAAGAAGCCGTACAAAGAGCCGGGATAGATCCTGATCAAGTGGATGAGGTTGTTTTTGGATCAGGCTGGCAGGCCGGTCTCGGGCCAAATATCGGCCGTCTGGCAACCGTGAAAGCCGGACTTCCTGTGGAAGTACCGGCTTTTACCGTGAACAAACGCTGTGGATCTTCTTTAAGAGCGACCTCCCTTGCTATTCAGATCATCAAAGCAGGCGACGCGGAAGTGGTGTTGGTCGGAGGATCGGAGAACAGCACCCAGGTTCCTTATATCGCTGACAGAGCCAGATGGGGAAACCGCATGGGCGACGGAAAGCTTGTTGATGTTCTGCACAAGGATGGGTTCATGTGTCCGTTGGCAGGCCATCTGATGGGCGTGACAGCTGAAACTCTTGTGGAAAAGTATAACATCAGCCGACAGGAACAGGATGAGTTTGCAGTAGAAAGTCAAAGCAAAGCCATTGCCGCCATGAAAGAGGGCCTGTTCACTGAGGAGACCCTTCCCATAGAAGTTCCTGCGGGCAAGGGAAAAACAGAGATGTTTGACACAGAAGAAATTCCAAGGGAGGGAGTGAGTGTGGAAAAAATTGCCAAATTTGCTCCAGTCTTTAAAAAAGATGGCACAGTAACAGCAGCAAACAGCTGTGCCCTGTGTGATGCTGCTGCGGCGCTGGTTGTTTTGACCCGGGAAAAAGCAGAAGAATTGGGTGTAAAGCCGATGGCGAGGATTGTCTCGTATGCGAGTGCTGGTGTTGAGCCCAAGGTCATGGGGATTGGCCCTGTGCCGGCAGTTCAAAAGGCCTTAGACCGGGCCAGCCTTAAACTTGATGATGTGGATATCATCGAGCTCAATGAAGCCTTTGCTGCCCAGATTTTGGCCGTCGAAAGGGAGCTCGAGTGGGACCGCGATAAAGTAAATGTGCATGGGGGAGCCATCGCGCTCGGCCATCCAATTGGGGCGACGGGTGTGAAGATCCTAACGACCTTGCTTTATGCCCTCAAAAACAGAGAAAAGACTTTGGGATTGGTCAGTTTGTGTATCGGCGGGGGCCAAGGTGTGGCCATCATCGTCGAGAATCTGGCCTGAATCGAAAAGGAGGAATCATGGATGTCAAAAAACCCTTTGTTATCGGCGCTGGAATTATGGGAGCTGGTATCGCCCAGCTTTGTGCACAAAAAGGATATGATGTTACGGTAACCGATATTTCTGATGAGATTATCGATAAAGCTAGAGGTAAGGTCACCAAAGGCCTCCAAAGGAGGATAGAAAAAGGGAAAATATCCCAGGAAGATATGGATTCGGTCCTCTCTCGGATCGATTGGTCCACCGATCTCGAATTAGCCGAAGATAGTGATTTCGTTATCGAGGCGGCCCTCGAGAACATTGACCTGAAAAAGGAAATTTTCCAGAAGTTGGACACCCTCTGCTCACCCGATACGATTATGGCGACCAACACCACTGCTCTTTCGGTAAGCGAGATTGCATCAGCCACGTCCCGGCCGGATAAAATCATCGGGATGCATTTTTTCAACCCTGCTGTCATCATGAAATTGGTCGAAATCATCAGAGGGGACCAGACGACAGATGAAACGGTATTGGCCACCAAAGAATTTGCCGAAAAATTAGGGAAGGTTCCGGTTGTCACATTCAAGGAAGCACCTGCCGGAATCGTGAGCCGAGTTTTGGCTGGTTTGCTCAACGAGGCAGCGGTGGTCTATGCCGATGGGATCGCTTCACCGCAGGATATCGATGAAGCCATGAAACTGGGGGCAGGACTTCCGATGGGTCCCTTAGCCTTGATCGATATGATCGGGTTGGACATCCATCTGGCCAAGATGGAAACCCTGTACAAAAAGTTGAGCGACGAACGCTACAAGCCCCCAAATATTATCAAGCAGATGGTTTCTGAGGGAAAACTGGGCAAAAAGTCCGGGGAAGGATTTTATAAATACTAGCTTTTCTGAAGAAGTGTGGAGAGAAGGGTAGACTCAAGAGGAAAAATGGAAAGGAGCATGCCATGGATTTTGATTTGACAGAAGAACAAAAAATGATTCAGGAGACCATCCGAAAATTTGCCAACGAAGAGATCGCCCCGGTTGCCAGCGAAAACGACAAGAAGGCGCAATTTCCGCGGGATATCTTTCATAAACTCGCGGAGCTCGGGTTTATGGGCACTCCGATCCCGGAGGAATACGGAGGAGCTGGATTTGATTTTATCAGTCACGCCATCGTGGCAGAGGAGATAGGGAGGGTTGATTCATCCCTTCGAGGGACATACTCTGTTCAGGTGTCATTGGTCGAACTTCCGCTTAACAAATACGGGAATGAGGAGCAGAAAAAAAGATACCTGCCGAAATTGACAAGCGGAGAGTGGATCGGGTGTTATGGACTCACAGAGCCCAATTCCGGGAGTGATCCGGCCAGCATGATTTCAACAGCTAAGGAAGAGAAGGACCATTATGTGCTCAATGGCCAGAAGACATGGATCACTAATGCCGGTCTTGCGGATTTAGCCATCGTGTACGCGAAAACTGATCCCGAAGCTGGTGCCAGGGGCATTACGGCGTTTATCGTGGAGAAAGACTTTGAGGGATATTCGACCCGTGATCTCCATGATAAACTAGGGCTCCGGGCGTCGAACACGGGCGAAATCTTTTTGGAGGATTGCCGGGTTCCTAAAGAAAACATGCTGGGTGAGTTGAACAAAGGATTTAAGATCGCATTGGGAACCCTGGATTTCGGACGCTACACCGTAGCTGCCGGATGCGTGGGGCTTGCGCAAGGGTGTATCGATATCTGCAAGGAGTACGCTAAACAGCGCATCCAGTTCGGCAAACCCATTGGCAGCTTTCAACTGGTCCAGCAGATGATTGCGGACATGGTGGTGGAGTGCGAGGCGGGCCGTTTGCTTGTTTATCGGGCCGGGCATCTGAAGAATAAAGAATTGCGCAATACGAGGGAGACTTCCATCGCCAAGTATTACTGCAGTGAGATGGCCAACCGTGTGGCCTACAAAGCCATTCAAGTTCACGGAGGATACGGTTTTTCTGGGGAATACGACGTGGAGCGTTTTTATCGTGATGCCAGGATCAACACCCTGTATGAGGGAACCTCCCAGATTCAACAGCTCATTATCGGGGCATTCGAACTGGGCATCCGCGCTTTCACTTAGATTGAATTATTTATAAAAATGCCTCTATATTCTTTTACTACAGCAATATCGAAAACTTCTGATATTGCTGTAATCCAAAAATATAATTGTTTAAAAAATCTTCATCATAAGAGGCATTTTTACCCTACGGGCAAGCCAATCTCACTGCATCGGCTTCATCGTGGCCCATTCGCAGTAGTCCACTACAGCTTAATGAGCCACTTCTTCGCCGCTACAGAAATCTTGACTTGTAAATAATTCATTCTGTTGCGGTTGGAAACTCGGGATGAAAAGGGAGAAAGGTGATGTATAAAACACTCATTTACGAAAAAAAAGACACAATCGGAGTATTGACAATCAACCGTCCAGAAAAGCTGAATGCTCTGTCCAACGAATTAATCGATGAACTGGCGCAATTCCTGGATGAAATGGAAAATGATGAAGAGCTTCGTATTCTTGTTATCACAGGAGCAGGGGAGAAGGCTTTCGTGGCAGGGGCGGATATCCAAGAGTTGGTGGACCGGGATGCATTGTTGGGAAGGAAGGTCTCTCGCACCCGACAAGAGATCTTTTCCCGGATAGAAAACCTGCCCATTCCCGTGATTGCAGCTGTGAACGGTTATGCTTTGGGTGGAGGTTTAGAGCTTGCCCTAGCTTGTTCCATCCGCATCTGTTCTGATCGGGCACAATTCGGTGCTCCAGAGGTCAAATTGGGCATTATTCCGGGTGATGGGGGGACGCAACGACTTCCTCGATTGGTCGGGCTCGGCCGGGCGATGGAGATAGTCCTCACCGGTGATTTCATCGATGCCCAGGAAGCTTACAGGATCGGGTTGGTCAATCAGGTTATTTCCCACGATGAATTGATGGAAAAGGCCATGGCTTTGGCGCAAAAAATTGCCAAAAGACCCCCTCTGGCAGTTCGGTATGCCAAAGAGGCGGTCAATCGAAGCCAGGAAGGGGATGCAATCTCAGGTTACGCCCTTGAGTCCTACCTCCATGCCTTGACCTGCACAACAGAAGATAAAAAGGAAGGAGTGAAAGCCTTTTTGGAGAAACGCAAAGGCACCTTTAAAGGGAAATGATTTAAATTAGGGTAGACCGGAAATTTATTGTTTTTCGACAGAAAAAGTGCCGACGCCGCCACCCTGAGAATATTCTCCAGCGATTTTCTTGCCTGATCCGTCCAGTTCACCTTTGAAAGTCGGATCCCCCTGAACCTGGGCATGCACGATCTTGAAGGATATTTTTTTCTCTTCGATATTGAATTCTCCAAGGGGAATATCCACTGCACCTTGGACAGGAACATCGATATTTCCCTGAATATTTTTACCCTCATCCAGGGATAACTCGATAATGATCTCCAACTCTTGTCCCATCACGCTGAGCGAACCTTTCCATGTTCCCAAAAAAGGTTTTGTGTCTTGAGCCATCAAGGTTGAATGAGCAAGGAGTAAAGCAAATATGGCAGGGATGATTACCAGATTTTTTAACAACGATCTCTTCATTCTCTTCCTCCGAAAAATAAATTAGATATAGTATAAGTACGCAAAAGATTGTAAAAAAGTTTTGGGGAGAATAAATGGATTTAATTGCCGGAGGGCAAGGAGACTCGTGGTGCCCGAATCCAGCTTCCATTCCAGTTGACCATATCGTGATTGAACGCGGGGAAACCATCCACAGTGTAATAGTCATCCCCGGTGTCTGCGGGATCGTAAACCCATCCATCGGTAACCGAGTCTCGGCCGAGAGATTCAATCACAAAATCTTCAAGTCCCACATCATCGACTTCAATATCGCGCACGGCAGACTGCATACCCACATACACCTTGTAAGGCTCTCCCCATTGATCGTTTATCGGACAAACCTTGAGATAGAACGGTGTCAAGGCTTGAACGAAAGGGCCGCTTGAACTGATATCTCCGGTTTGAACAAAGGCCCATTCTCCATTATCATTCGTGAAATCTGCAGCAGCAGTGGCAATGGATACGATTTCTTTCATCGTGCTTTTTTGCTTGGACTTCTGTATCGCTGTAATCGCATTGGGAATAAGCAAAGCGGCAAGAATCCCGATAATGGCCACGACGATGAGAAGTTCTATAAGGGTAAATCCTTTGTTATTTTTTTGCATGAACGTGTTTCCTTCATGGATCTATATAAAATTCTTCCATTTTGAAACCAGCAAGTATTGTGCCAAATTTAGAATTATATAACTATCTGAAAATAAGTTAATTAATGAGACCGGACTCTTTTATTTTGACAAATAATTGCATTGAAGAGACAATATTTGTCAATTTTATCCAAAAGCAAGCATCTACTCTAGCAATGGGCAGAATACGTTGGTTATTCGTATGGTGATGGAGTTTTCTTCCGATAAACGGGAGATCTGTAAAGAAAATGGAGGAAAAAAAATCGATGTGGAAACCGAAAACTAGAACGTGATAATGGACCTGAGTGATTCGCCCTTTCTCAACAGTTCGAACGCATCGTTTATTTCTTTCAGTTTAAATTTGTGGGTGACCACCGGCTTCAACTGGATTTTTCCGATCCGGACCATTTCGATGATCTTGGGGTAGTCCACTGGACGGCAGCCCAGAGATCCCTTGATCTCGATTTCCCGAAACATCAGTCTGGCGGCATTGATCGGGACATCGTGGTGTGTGTATCCCACTTGGCAGTGGCAACCTCCAGGTTTCACGGCATTGGTAGCCAGCACAATCGTCTTGGGGTTGCCAATGGCTTCGATAGCGATGTCAGCGCCTCCTCCTGTTATAATCCTTATCTGTTTGAGAAGAGCTTTGTCCTCCATATCCTTGGCATTGATGGTGTGCTGGGCGCCGAGTTGCTTTGCCACCTCCAGTTTCTTCTCGACGATATCCACTGCGATTACGGAACCTCCTGCAGCGGCGGCGGTTTGCACAACGTTGATGCCTACGCCTCCACAACCGAATACCACAACCGAGTCACCTGGTCGGACCCGGGCCCTGTTTTTGACCGCGTGAAAGGGAGTGGAAATGGCATCTGCGATGATGCTCGATTCTTCGATCGGAAGGTCTTCCGGAAGGTGTTGACAATCTTTGGCCGGGACCTTGGTGTATTCTGCGTAGGCCCCGTCTAAATGGTTTCCTAACATCATCATGTTCAAGCAAATGTTTTCTTTGCCAAGACGGCAGTTGTCGCAATATCCGCAGGAAAAGACCGGCGGGATAAGGACCCTGTCACCGACCTGGAAGTTTTTGATATCCTCACCCACTTCTGCCACTATTCCTGAAGGCTCATGCCCGAGGATCATCGGAGGTTTTTAAAGGTGGGGACGCCATGATCGATATAATGCAAGTCTGTATTGCAGACTCCGCAGGCAGCGATTTTCACAAGAATTTCATTGGAATCGATTTTTGGTGTTTCCACCTCCTCGATTATTAAAGGCTGATTAGGACCATGAAATATGGCGGCTTTCATTATCTCCTCCTTTATTGATTTTTCCAGTTGGGCTTCCTCTTTTCCATGAAGGCTTTCAGTCCTTCATGGGCATCTTCAGAGGCCATCAAATCTTCGAGATACATCCTTTCGATTTTTTCCAATCCTTCGGGAAAAGAAGATTCCAATCCCAATTGGATTCCTCTTTTCGAAAACTTCAGCCCGATCAAGCTCAGCTCGGTAAAAGGCTGGATGAAATTTGTCAATTCCTCATCAAAGGCATCCAATGGGACTATTTTGTTGACCAGCCCGATCCGCTCGGCCTCCACCGCGTCTATGATCTTGCCGGTGAAAAGAAGTTCTGAGGCTTTTTTCAGTCCGATGAGATGCGGCATGATCAAAAGGGCGATCGGAGGAATGGCAGAAAGTTTTATCTCTGGCTGGCCTATTTTCAGGTTATCTGCGGCGAAAATCATGTCACAGAATAGGGCCACTTCGCATCCGCCTCCCAAAGCAAATCCTTTGGCGGCAGCAATCGTGACCTGATCCAGCTTGGATAAATTGCGGAATATGTCGTGGAAAACCTGGAGCATTCCTTCCACTTTTTCCTCTGTGTGTTCGGTGATATCCACACCCGCCGAAAAAGCTTTCTCCCCCGACCCTGCGATGATCAAAGCCTTGATATTCTTGTTGTCATTCAGGGAAGTGATCGCATCGTTCATCTCTCCCATCGTGGCGATGTTGAGGATGTTCATCGGTGGACGATTGATTGTTAGAAATGCTCTGTCTTCCTTGACGTCGAAGATGATGTTTTCATAACTCATGGTGCCCTTCTTTTATCGTTCTCAATCCCATGGGGAACATACATATCATCTGCTTTCTTGCCTGTCAAGCAAGATCAGGTGTTGGGGGCTAAAACCTATGTTTACTTTATCACTCTTGACAAGGTTCGGCAATTTATGCAAGGTAATCAAGTCTATCACGATGTATTTACCCGACATCATCCGAGCCTATATCCGGGACCTACTGATTGGACACGGTATTCCCCAACAAAAAGCCGAGATCACGGCAGAAGTCCTCGTAGAAGCGGACATGAGGGGGATTTTTTCCCACGGGATTAACAGCCTGGATTTGATCGTTATCGACTCGATAAAACAGGGAGGGACGGACCCAAACGCCAAAGCTGAGGATAAAACGCGAAATCCTAACTTTCCGATACGGCATATCGACGCCCATGGGGATCTCGGCCATCCTATGGCTATGGATGCTGTTGAAATAGTCAAAGAAATAGCCCGGAAACATGGGTATGGGAAAGTCTATGTGGCCAACGCCAATCACTTTGGCATCGGTGCCATCTACACGGAAAAGATATGTGCGGAGAAGGACCTTTCCGGAAGAGTTACCTGCACGACTCCTTCTGTGGTAAAGCCATACGGTGGTCGGGAAAAAAGACTCGGCACAAATGTGATTGCCTGGTCTATTCCGTATGACCGGGGTTTCGTCACGATCGACATGGCCACCACCATTCACGCAGTGAGCGGTGTTCTTCG
>Ga0114922_10000377_pt1 | contig 42931 bp, 42 predicted proteins | sample AartaG_FD_100975 | JGI IMG/M metagenome (GOLD analysis project Ga0114922, IMG submission 100975) | Deep subsurface microbial communities from Aarhus Bay to uncover new lineages of life (NeLLi) - Aarhus_00045 metaG | ecosystem: Environmental > Aquatic > Marine > Oceanic > Sediment | place... | reverse complement strand
GGAAATCTATATAATGAATACAGACGGTTCAGAGCAAGTAAACCTTACAAATAATTCGGTTAATGATGGACATCCTTCACTTTCCCCTGATGGTTCTAAGATTATCTTTGAGTCACAACATTATGAAATTTATAAGTCAATCCTAATTGAAAGTAATTCAATCTGCATAATGAATATAGATGGATCAGACCAGTCAGTCATTACACTTGATAACACATATGACTTATATGCCTCCTTTTCACCTGACGGGTCTAACGTTATCTATGAATCTAATAGTAATGGAAGAAACTATAAAATCTACTCAAGTAATATATACGTATTAGAGCAGGCAAGGGACAGTAGTTATCCTGTCTATTTTCACGAATTATGGACGGAACTAGGCGGAGGGAGGTATCCTGTCTATTCACCAATTATGGATGAAACAAGGGCTGGAGCTGCAAAATTAGAAATTACTATACCTGAAACAGATGAAATGGGAAATATTTTTCCAGAAGATCTGGGCGATTATTATCTATCAATGCAATTGTGGGCGTTTGGAGTACTTGACAACTTATGTATTAGTAAAAGTGGTTTTATTGAATATGCTACACTAGACTCAGGACTCCTATATAATCATAAAATTGGTAAAATTTCCAAAGAATCAATTGAGAAACTTTCTGAACTTATTGAAGATAGTGGGTTTTTTAATTTTAAAGATGTCTATGAGTCTCCTGAAGACTCAGAGGATGAAGGCTCTATAAAAATATCTGTATTTAGAGATGGTGAAGTAAAATCAGTAGAACCTGGAGTTGGTACTCCAGGTTCATTTTATAGTTTGGTAAGCTATCTTCAAAAGCAAGTCATAAAAAGGCTTCAAGATGACCTAAGATATGGGACCTTTATAAAAGCAGAAAAATTGGTAAGTTCTACAAGTAAAAAAATTATAAGCAATGAAGAATTAGAAGCTCACCCACTTCTGGCTAAGGCTATTCAGAACCCAGGCTGGTTAATTTATGTAGATACTTTAACTAATGCTGGTTTAGATGACTATATTGCTAATAATGAATGTTATTTCTATTTAAACTTTGAAGGTAATAATTTTAAAGTATCAGTATATGAGAAGCAGAAATAATCTTTTTATAAAAGGTAATATCAGCCCTAAAGCTATTAGCCCATAGGGGACTCGAACCACTTGACTAATAATATCCCATCTGGTTAGAATTTATGTAGAAGTATACAAAACTAAAGTGATTATTGAATTATGGGAAGGGAATAAAAGTGTCTTTTAAAATAGTAGGTATCGGAGAAATATTATGGGATGTCTTTCCGGATGGTAAAAAGTTAGGCGGGGCTCCGGCTAACTTTGCCTATTTTGTTAAGAAATTAGGGCTAGAGGGATTAATCGCCAGTAGAGTTGGTAATGACCTCCCGGGAAAAGAGATTCTTGATTCTCTGGTTAGGCTTGGTCTTACCGGAGATTATATACAGATTGATTCCAGATATCCGACTGGAACAGTAGATGTAAGAGTAGATGATAGCGGGCGGCCGGAATATACAATTAATGAAAATACTGCCTGGGACTTTTTAGAATTAAATGATAGGTGGAGTAAGCTGGCCGGAGAAGCTGATGTTATATGTTTTGGGACGCTGGCTCAGAGATCTTTAAAATCACGCAGGACGATTACCAGCTTTTTGGAGATGTCCCGGAGCAATACCATTAAGATACTTGATATCAATCTAAGACAGAACTTCTATTCTCTTAAAACGATTGTCCAATCACTGGAGCTTGCAACAATATTGAAATTTAGTGAGGAAGAGTTGGAGATACTAAGAAATCTAATGGGTTATTCTGGTGAAAAAAGCAGTATTGGCTTCTGCAGGAAGCTTATAAGCAGATACGGTATAAAACTGATATGCCTTACCAGGGGTGAGGGCGGGAGCCTGCTTGTGGATGAAAGTAGTCATTATGATCACCCTGGCTACAGGGTCTCTGTTATCGATACAGTGGGGGCAGGAGATGCTTTTACTGCAGCAATGATAATTAAGTATCTGGGCAGCAGGCCGCTTGAAGAAATAAGTGATTCTGCCAACAGACTGGGTGCATGGGTATGCTCAAATGCCGGGCCCACTCCGGTATTGGATGATAAGATAAAAGAACTTTTTAAAAGTTAAAAACGGATAGAAGACTTAAGCCTTCATCTTCCATCTGGTAAGTATGTTTTCCCTGTCAAAGACCCTGACTGCAAGTCTTAGAACAAACGGACATATTAAAAGAAGGACCGCACAGCCTATCAGAAGATAGGTAATATTTAGAAGGAAAAACCCTGCAAGCTGAAGTCCGATGATCAGGTAAATGGGCAGTATTATAACTGCGCCTATTCCCTGGGCAGACCTTATATCGGTAGATTTTGATGAGACTATGACACTGGCCATTGTTATTATAAAAGACAGTATCGGGCTTAAAAGGAAAGCTACAATCACCCATTCTATAGTGGGCAGCGGCATATAGCCTAATTTGATGTAAGCTGAGATATCCACTACTATAACCAGTATAATAAAATTAATGGTGGAGATGATAAATGTCGGAACCAGAGCGGTCAGTGATTTTCCCAGCAGCAGCTCTGATGTCTTTACCGGTGTTGCCAGAAGCGGCTCAAGAGTATTATTTTCCTTTTCCATGATTATGGAGGCCGGAGCAATGAGACTGGGGACCATTGCAGGCAGCATTAAAAGGAATATAAGCAGCTGCTTTAATATAAATCCTATAAGTACTCTTAGGGGATCATCGACTTGGCCGAAGACTTTAGTTATAAAATTCAGGGTGTCTTCATCTTCAAGAATAGGAGTGCTTCCAAGAATAAAGCCAAGCGGCAGGGAAATTGAAAATATGATCGTGATTATAAGGATGGGCACCCATATGTTCTTATTTTTTATTATCTCTTTTATCTCTTTTTTAAAAATAATACCGGCGTTTTTCATTTTGCCCCTTCATCTCTTATCAGGTCCAGGTATATTTCCTCCAGACTCGCTTTTATCTGGTTAAAGTAAATGATTTTAGCCCCGCTATCAACCAGTTTTTTAATGACTTTAGGATTTGAAACATCCGGATTTTCTATTACCAGTGTTGCTTTATTTTTATCCGTCTGGATATTTTTTATCTCACTTAATTCTTTCATCAGCTTGACATACCTGTCTGCATCATCTGAAAATACAATCTGTGCCCTTTTACCTCTTTCACCGCTTTGCAGCTCTGAGAGGGTCGCGATCCTTATGACCTTCTTCTTTATGATGCAGACTCTGTCGGAAAGATTTGATGCCTCTTCAAGATTATGGGTACATAAAAAAACAGTCGTTTTTTCTTTTTTAAGGCTGTCGATAAAATTTCTTACCATATGAGCGCTTTCAGGATCCAGACCGGCGGTCGGTTCATCCAGCAGCAGTATCTTGGGTTCATGTATAAGTGCCCTGGACAGTGCCAGCTTTTGTTTCATTCCCTTGGAATAAGTACCGGCAATATCATCTTTTCTGTCCCAGAGGTCAAACATCTTAAGGTATTTTTCAATATTATTATTTATTTTGTGGTCCGGTATATTATAGAAGCTGGAATAATATTTAAGGTTGTCATATGCAGATATTTTTTCATACATCCCCGGGGACTCGGTCAGAAGTCCGGTTATCGTCCTTATATATTCGCCGTGGATTTTAGAGTCTTTATTATCTATGGTTATTTTTCCGGAATCCGGGGAAATAAGGGTTGAGAGCATCCTTATAGTGGTGGTCTTTCCGGCGCCGTTGGGGCCAAGAAATCCGAATATCTCACTTTCATTTATATCAAAGGAAATATTTTCGACTGCAGTTATATCTTTAAATTTTCTAGTAAGATTCTCTGCTGTTATCATAGAATAGGATTTTACACTTAATGTTTTGATATATCAATTAAAGAGGATTAAAAGTTTTTAGCTTAGGTACAGATATTCCTTTTGAGATTTTACCCGGCTTCTAATATAATTTCTTTTATCGGAGAATAGCTGAGTTTGGTGTTTTAATAAAATTATTTTACAGGAACAGATATGAGTAAAAAAATAGATATACTTATGATAGATAATTATGATTCCTTTACTTTTAATCTTGTGCAGTATCTGGGTATTCTGGGGGAGAACATAAAGGTCAGGAGAAATGATAAGGTAAGCCTTGATGATATTGAAAAGATGTCACCAAAAAAAATAGTGATCTCACCCGGTCCCGGCAGGCCTGCAAGCGCAGGTATTTCAAAGGACCTGATAAAGCATTTCTACACGCAGATACCCATACTGGGAGTATGTCTGGGGCATCAATGTATCGGAGAAGTATTTGGCGCGGAAGTCATAAATTCCGGAGTGGTCGTTCACGGCAAGACTTCGATGATCCATCATGACGGCAAGAATATCTTTAACGGCATTGACAGCCCTTTTGAAGCTGCAAGGTATCATTCCCTGATTCTAAAAAAGGATACCATCCCTCCATCACTTGTGGTGACTGCCCGTACCGAAGACGGCGTTGTAATGGGAGTAAGGCATAAAGATTACAAATTAGAAGGAATACAATTTCATCCCGAGTCCTTTCTGACCCCTGTTGGATTGAAAATACTTAAAAATTTTGTAAACTTATGAACATCCTTTCGACAATTTCGGCCATTGACCTAAAAATAATGCCCCAGGATGCGGCCTATAACCTTAAGGATAAAAGCCACCTGTGTTTTTTAGACAGTAGCCTTGATCCAAATAAATATTCCCGGTTTTCATATATCGTGTGGGATCCTAAATTTATAATAAAAAGCTGCGGGTATAAAAATGAGTTTGCCGGCATCCCGGGAAACATAAGATATTATTCATACCAGCATCCCCTATCTTTTCTCAAACAGAATATAAAGAATTATACGGCCAGCCCTCCCGGCAGTGAAATAGAAAGTATCAGACCTGTCTATATAAACAGCGGAAGTGTTGTAAAGATAACTAAAAACCTGAGAGAAAGACTTCCCGATTTTAAAGGCGGCTTTACGGGATATTTCTCTTATGATCTGAAAGATTATATTGAAAAACTCCCGCAAAATGTTGCAGATGATATTAATCTCCCCATATTTTATCTTGCTTATTACGACAGGGTGCTTGCATACAGCCACTCTGAGAAAAGGTGGTATTTTATCAGGAATTTTTTGACAAAAGGAAAAGAAAATGAAGGTGTCTTTGAAGCTGTTTTTTTAAAGGACGATTATATAGATCCTGATATAAAAGATAAGGATCTGACAGAAAAGACCGGTTTGGAGATAGAGGGGATTCTGGAGGATTTTGGAAACTTAAAGGATATTAGAAAAAAAATAATTGAAAAATATTACAGAAAAAAGATCTCCAATATAAAGTTTAAGTCAAATATTACAAAGCGCGATTATATAAAAAAGGTAGTGAGAACCAAAAAATATATCCATGACGGCGATATATATCAGGCAAATTTCAGCCAGAGGTTTGAAGCGGATATGCCTGTAGAACCAATGGATCTGTATTATATATTAAGAAAAAAGAATGCCGCGCCCTTTTCTGCTTTTATGGATTTTAACGGATTCAGCATAGGCAGTTCATCACCGGAAAGATTTTTATTTCTAAAAGACGGCATTATAGAGACCAGGCCCATAAAAGGGACCAGGCCCAGGGGGAAAGATGCCTCGAGTGACAGGGAAAAAATAAAGGAGCTTGAAGGCAGCATTAAAGACAGGGCGGAACTGAGTATGATCGTGGATCTGGAGCGAAATGATCTTGGAAAATTCTGTTATTACGGTACGGTCAGGGTCTCGGAACATGCGGTGGTAGAAAAATTTGCAAGAGTTTTTCATTCTGTCTCAACTGTAGTCGGAAAGGTAAAGAAGAAAATAGATGTCTCGGATATCATAAAGGCGGTATTTCCCGGCGGTTCCATAACCGGTGCACCCAAGATAAGGGCAATGGAAATCATTGATGAGCTGGAGGCTAAGGCCAGGAATGTTTATACAGGATCGCTGGGCTATATAGGGATTGACAGTACCATGGATTTGAACATTGTGATAAGGACGTTTGTTATAAAGAAAAATAAGTTTTATTATAATGTAGGCGGAGGAATCGTTGAGGATTCTGTTCCTGAAGATGAATATAATGAGACGCTGGATAAGAGTATCGCTCTTGAGGATACTTTAAAGTTTTTTATTGCAAAGAATTTAAAAAAGCTGTTGTAAGCTTTCTGCAGGAGAAAAACTGTTATGTTTAAATATGTTTTTATTAATGGGGAACTGGTAGTTGAACATAAAGCCAGAATATCGGTCAAGGACAGAGGGTTTTTATACAGCGACGGTCTTTATGAGACCCTGAGAGGATTTAAAGGTAATCTGTTCATGCTTGATGCTCATGTCCAAAGGCTGTTTCACTCACTTAAGGTCTTAAAATACAATATACTTTTCGATGAAGAATATTTAAAAAATGCTGTAAATAAAACAGTTAAGAAAAACAATCTTTCGGCATGTGATTCTTATATAAAAATAATCGTTACCAGGGGTATTTATAATGGAGATTTTCATTTTAGCAGCAGCTTAAGACCCAGTCTTATAATAATTGCCGAAAAACTCAAACCCTATCCCCAGGAAGACTATATAGAAGGGATAAATATTATCTCTTCTTCAATAAAAAGGCAATCAGTAGGGCGCAGTCTTTATTCCCATAAACTTATTAACTATTTTGAAAATATTTTTGCAAAGGATGAAGGCCATAGCAGCGGTGCGCAGGAGGCGATTTTTCTTACCAGGGACCACCTGGTCTTGGAAGGCGCTTCAAGCAATATATTTTTTATCAAAAGAGGTGCGGTATATACACCGCCGGTCACCCAGAATATTTTACCGGGAGTGACCAGGGAAGTGGCAATAAATATATGCAGGGAAAACATGATAAGGATAAGAGAAAAGAAAGTTCACTACCGGGATATAATAAGCGCAGATGAAGTTTTTAAAACAAGTTCGGTTGCCGGTATAGTGCCGGTAAAAAAAATTGACTGGTTTGTTATCGGCAGAAATATTCCCGGCAATATTACCTTAAGGCTTATGGAATTATACGAAGATAAGATTAATTCTTCGGATGAAAAATCTAATATGGAATCGCAGGAAGGATGATTATGAAATACAGGACTCTGGGAAAAACCGGTTTTAAAGTTTCCGAGATCTCACTGGGGACATGGCAGCTTGGCGGCAGGTGGGGTGAGGAATTTAACTACGAAACTGCTGAGACTATACTGGCAAAGGCAGTAGATGAGGGAGTAAATTTTATTGATACTGCTGATGTATATAACGAAGGCCTGAGCGAGAAGGCCATTGGAAAATTTTTAAAAAAGACCGGCCGGAGGATCTATGTAGCTACAAAGGCCGGAAGAAGACTAAATCCACATACTACAGAAGGATATAACAAAAAAAACATAGCAGGATTTGTAGATGACAGCCTGACGAATTTAGATCTTGAGGCAATAGACCTGATTCAGCTTCATTGCCCCACTACTGAAGTGTACTCCAGGCCAGAGGTCTTCGGTATTTTAGATGAGCTGGTAGAGAAAGGAAAGATACTTAGTTACGGCGTCAGTGTTGAAAAAGTGGAGGAAGCCCTGGAAGCTATCCAGTATCCGAATCTGGCTACTGTGCAGATCATATATAATATGTTCAGGCACAAGCCTGCCGAAAGATTTTTTATTCAGGCAAAGGATAAAAATGTAGGGATAATTGTAAGGGTCCCGCTGGCAAGTGGTATGTTGACCGGAAAGTTTAAAAAGGATACGGTATTTTCAAAAGGGGACCACAGGTTCTTTAACAGGGAGGGCCAGGCTTTTAACAAGGGCGAGACATTTTCCGGAGTTCCTTATGAGATAGGCCTGAAAGCGGTAGAAGAGTTAAAGAAGGTATTTCCCGAAGGAAAGCTTGCCCAGTACGCGCTGCGCTGGATACTTATGAATGATTGTGTAAGCAGTGTCATACCGGGAGCCAGCAGAGTATCGCAGATCGAAGACAATGTAAAGGCTTCAGACATCCCGCCGCTTACGGATAAGCAGATGGAAAAAGTCAGTGAGATATACCAGGAATACATTAAGATATATGTACACAGCCTGTGGTAAAAAACGATTTTACTTAAGAAAATCATAGTGTTAATATAAAGTTGCGTTTGCTTAAATATTTAAAATAAGTATTTAGTTGCCTGAATTAAAGTAAAAATAAATTTCTAATGATAAAAGAGGGGGTAATGGACAGTGAAACAGTTCATCAGTCTAATGAATCTGATAGAGACAAGAAAAAGTATCAGATCTTATAAACCCCAGGAAGTAGAAGAAGAAAAGTTAAATTATATCATACAGGCTTTTAGAAAAGCTCCGTCTGCCAAGAACCTCCAACCATGGAAATTGATTGTTGTAAAGGATAAGAAGAAAATAAGTGACCTTGCCATAGCATGCAATAATCAGACATTCCTGTCAGAGGCTCCTATACTTATTGTAGCCTGTGCCAAAGAAGATGAAGCTTATGGTGTAATGGGTGGTTATATGAACAGCTACCCTATAGATGTAGCGCTGGCTCTGGAACATTTGATCCTGGCTGCTACTGAAAAAGGATTGGGTACCTGCTGGATCGGGGCATTTAAAGAAAAATTAGTAAAGGATCTGCTTGATATCCCAAAAACTGTAAGGGTTGTGGCCATAACACCGGTAGGATATCCGGCTCAAGAAGGCGGAGCCAGAGGAAGGAAGCCACTTGCCGAAATAATCTGCTACGATAAGTATATAGACTGATAAAGACTTATATATCAATTTATTTATGGAAATAATTATAACCCATCTGAGTTCTGATTTTGATTCTTTTGCTGGAATGGTGGCAGCAAAAAAAATATACCCACGGGCTCAAATCGTACTGCCTACTGCAATAAATCAAAACGTAAGAAAATTTATAACTCTTTATGAAGATGAACTGCCGACGCTTTTGGATCCCAAAAGGATTGATTTTTCAAAGGTAAAAAGAGCCATTATAATCGATACGAAGTTTGCAGCAAGGCTTGGCCCGGCAGAAGCAGTACTGGGAAATAAAGATATTGAGATTATAGTGTATGATCATCATCAAAAGACTTCCAAAGACCTTAAAGCAGCTTATGACTATTCAGGGGAAGTAGGTGCAACTACTACTATTCTGGTAAATATCATAAAAGCAAAAGATATCTATATTTCTCCGCTTGATGCAACCCTTTTTACCCTGGGAATTTATGAAGATACGGGCTCATTTACATATCCCGGCACCACTTCCAGAGACCTGGAAGCAGCCTCCTTTCTTATGGAGAAAGAATCCAATTTGTTTGTGGTATTAAAATTTTTAAATCTTTCTCTTACAGAAGATCAGCACAGTCTTTTGGAAAAGCTGATAATGAACTGTAAAAAGATAAATGTGAATGAAACAGAGATTTTGCTTTCCCAGGCAGAAATGCCCAGTTTTGTTGAAGGTCTCTCTGTACTGACCAGGAAATTATCTCAGATCGAAGATGTAAGTATAGTAATATGCTGGGCAAAGATGAAGGAGAAAGTATATGCGGTTGCCAGAAGCGATGATAAAAATGTGGATGTATCCAGGATATTAAAAGTTGTCGGCGGCGGCGGGCATCCGCAGGCAGCTTCTGCGGTTATAAACGATATGAGTTTTAAGCAAATAGAGAGTAAGCTGCTTGGTTCCCTTAAAAAAAATATAAGAAAACCGATGCTTGCAAAGGATATAATGTCTTATCCGGTAAGAGTGGTAAAGGAGGACGCAAGCATATCCCAGGTGGATAAAGTCTTAAAAAAATACGGTCATTCGGGGATACCCATTGTAGACAGATCAGGTGACCTGGTGGGTATAATAACCAGGAAGGACATAGACAAGGCTATAAGCCATGGCCTGTCGCATGCTCCGGTAAAGGGTTTTAAATCCCGTAGTGTTGTAAGAGCCGGTGCAAGTACCGGCGTGGGTGAGATACAAAATCTTATGATAGAGAACGGAATTGGAAGAATACCCATTACGGATAAGAAAAAGATCATAGGTATTATTACCAGAAAGGATATCTTAAGATTTTTGCACGGCCGCAGTTATGAAAATTTCCGGGAATTTTTCCCTGAAAAGGTGAGAAAGATACTGAAGACTGTTTCCGGTGTTTCACAGGTTTTAAAATACAATACTTATCTGGTTGGGGGGATAGTAAGGGATGCGCTGCTTAAGATACCTAATTTTGATATAGATATTGTCGTAGAGGGTGATGGGATAAAGTTTGGAAAAGAATTATCTTCAAGATTTGACTGCAAACTGGAACACCACCGGAAATTCGGAACCGCTGTCCTGGTCTTAAATGACGGGCAGCATATAGATATAGCCTCGGCGAGAGTGGAATATTACAAGAGTCCGGCCGCTCTTCCCAGCGTGGAATCGGGTAATATAAAACAGGACCTTTCCAGGAGAGATTTTACCATAAATACAATGGCCGCATCACTGAATAAAGCAAGTTTTGGAGAGATCCTTGACTACTTCGGCGGAAGGGAAGATCTAAAAAGTAAAAAAATCAAGGTCCTCCACAAGATGAGTTTTATTGAAGATCCCACCAGGATTTTCAGGGCGGTAAGGTTTGAAAAAAGGCTTGGATTTAAGATGGACGGCCAGACCGAAAAACTGGCTAAAACTACTATAGATATGAATATAGTCTCAAGACTGAACGGTGTAAGGATAAGAGATGAACTTATATATATTTTTAATGAAAAAAATCCCCTGGAGGCAATAAGGAGACTTTATGAACTTGGCGCACTTAAGAAGATAGGAATAAAAGTAGAGATAGACAGTGAATTTATAAAGCAGGCCAAAAAGATTTTAAAATATTACAGTAAGATGAAAGATTCTTACAGTGAGACCGGCAGGGAGATAAAAAAGTGGAGGCTGCTTTTCACCCTTCTTCTGAAGGGCATTAAACCTGATAAAATTAAAAAGTGGTGTTCCGAGATGAAGGTCAGGAATAAAGATGTAAATGTCATACTTGAGACCTACAAATGGTGGAATGAGACCAAAAAAAATCTTAAGAGCGAGATTAAAAAGAATTCTACTCTTTACCAAAGGGTAAGCAGAATCCCTCCTGAACTTCAGGTCATTGCCTGCAGCTGGGATAAAGGATATTGCAGCAATATTAAAAAATACCTGACAGATCTTTCTACCCTGCAACTGAATATCAATGGTAATACACTAAAAGACATGGGTTACAAACCTTCGGAGAAATTCAGGGATGTCCTTGATAAGCTGTTTAAGATGAAACTTGACGGCAGGATAAAAAGTAGGGAAGATGAGATTTCTAATTTAAAAAAGCTGATGAAGATGCAGCCCAGTTGAGATTATTAGGGCTGGATTCATACTCCGGGGAGAAAATCTTGATATATTTTCAGTTAATCATATATAATACTCTGGTAAAAGTCATACGACAGAGGGCGGTTAGCTCAGATGGTTAGAGCGCTGCGTCGACATCGCAGAGGTCATTGGTTCAAATCCAATATCGCCCACCAATTCTTGGTGTATCAATGAAACGTATTTTCAAAGGATAGTCACCTATAATAATGATTTTCTGGCAGGAGGTTACGATGAAAACAAACTTATCGGAATCCGAAAAAAACAGGATAAAAAAAGAGATAGAGGAGGCATTTAACACTATTATAATCGGATGCGAATCCTTTGATATGGAACTGGCATTTAAGGTGTTTAATAATTCACCGGATTTTTATATGGTCGGACCTGATTGTTCCATTTGTGATTATCAGACCTATATCGAAAATAATAAAAATTATTTTAAAGAATGCTCGGATTTTAAACTGACCACATTGAATAAGAAAATAAAATACCTGGGTAGTGATATGGTGTTTTTTACATGGGTCTATAAAGCAGAAGCTACGCTGAAAACAGGCGGTAAAGATATTTTTGAAAAAGCCGCGGCCAGTTTTTTATTTAAGAAGATAAATGATGAGTGGAAAGTCATATATTATCATGAAGCTGCATTGCCCCCTAAAAAAATACCTGAAATCAAGGAATAATTAGGGGAGGTTGTAGAAAGTTACTAAAAATATGAAGGAAAACGAAGAGCTGATAGCTCCCTGCGGCATGAACTGTGCTCTATGCAGCGGTTATCTGGCAAAGAAAAATAATTTAAAAGAAAAAGGCATAAAGATGCCTTACTGCGATGGCTGCCGGCCGAGGGATAAGAAATGCGCCTTTTTAAAAAAGAGATGCCCACTCTTATTGGATAATGAAGTAAAATATTGTTATGAATGCAGCAAATTTCCCTGCGACAGGTTAAAAACCATAGTTAAGCGTTACCAGGAGCGATACCCGGTGAATCCGATTGACAATTTAAATTTTATCAGAGAAAAAGGGATTGAGAAGCTGTTATTGTCTGAGAAGAAGAAATGGCAGTGCGATAAGTGCGGAGAGTTTATATGCTGCCACAATGGACTTTGTTTTAAATGCGATATTAAAAAGTTGGAAATGTTGAAAAACAAATACCGCTGGGAACAAACATAAAAAATGTTTTTTATTAAGGATAGGGGGATATGAAATCTAAATATCCGGAAATCGGTGCATGCGGTCTTTCCTGCCGTCTTTGTCCTGGTTATGTGATGAAGACAAAAAGCCGGTGCCACGGGTGCAAAACAGAATGGCGGCTTCAAGGACCCTGCTCTATTTTGCATTGTACTGTAAAAAGGAGTGTAGAGTTCTGCGGTGATTGCGAAGAGAGCAAGACCTGTGAGAAGTGGAAAAGGCACCGTGAAAGAGGAAAGAAGTATGATTCATTCAAATGCTACCAGAAACTTGAAGATGATATTGCTTTTATTCAGAAATACGGTCTGGCTGAGTTTAGAAAATCACAGAAAGTAAGAGAAAAACTGCTCTGGAAGTTGCTTGATGGATTTAACGAAGGCCGATCAAAGAGTTACTTCTGTCTTGCTGCTACAGTGCTAGATGTGGGTGAATTAAAAGAGGCAGTAGAAGAAGCCGGAAGCAATTCCAAAGGCCTTGATATAAAAGAGAAGGCCAAACTTACCCATTCTATTCTGGACGGGATAGCAGAGAAAAAGGGATATTATTTAAAATTGAGGAAAAAGTAGTTAGCTGATATTCTGAGCTAAATATGCTGCACCAAGTGCCCCGGTTATCTGCGGCTCATCCGGGATTTTTATTTTAACTCCCAGTTTCTCTTCCAGCGCTTTTACTACTCCCTGATTTTTAGCGACTCCTCCGGTCATGCATACCGGTTCGGTAAGCCCTATCCTTTCGACCATTGAGGTTATCCTGTTTGCAATTGAATAAATAAGACCTTTTATGATTTTATTCTTATCAGTTCCCTGTCCGATCAGGGAGACTATTTCGGATTCGGCAAATACGGTACATGTTGAAGTTATATCCACCTTGCCATTGGTTTTTATAAAAATAGGGGCAAATTGCTCCAGATCTATTTCCATTGCCCTGGCCATGACTTCTAAAAATCTGCCGGTTCCGGCTGCACACTTGTCATTCATTAAAAAATCAATCGGGTTTCCATCTTCAAGCTTTATGACCTTACTGTCCTGCCCGCCGATGTCTATCACCGTTTTCAGGTCCGGAAATACAGATATGACTCCCCGTGCATGGCAGCTTATCTCGGTTATGTTTTTATCAGCAAAGGGAATGTTTATTCTCCCGTAACCTGTAGCGATGATGGCTTTGATATCACCGCTTTTAAGGCCTGCATTCCTTAAGGTATCTTCAAAGGCCTTTTTTGCAGCATTTTTACTGCTGGATCCGGTCAGGGAAATAGCATAAGATAAGATTTTATTATTTTTCACGTCCAGTATCACCGCTTCCGTTGAGACTGAACCTACATCGATCCCGCAGGTATACATCTATTTCCTTTCTTTTACTTATGTTTTTGAATTTAAAATTTCTAAAAATCCCTGCATTCTGGTCTTGGTCTGACCGTGCGAGTAATTGTTCTGGTCCACACAATCGCCGTCCAGGACCAGAGTAGGGATACCTATTTTTTTTAAGCTGTCCTTGATGATTCTAGCCCCGCCGTTACTCTGCCTGCATCCCCAGTGGACAAAAAGGACAGCCCCGTCTATTTTATATTCCCTGACATGACTGAGTATTGCATTAATACGGTTGTCGATTTTACCCCCGAGGAAATGGGAAAGCATTTTTTTAGCCAGGCTTTCAAACGGCCTTAGGGGATCAAGCTCCGGCCAGTAAACATGATTTATCTCTTCAAAGGCCACAATAGAGTTTTTCCTTTCAAGAATATCAAAGACCTCGCTTCTGTAGTAGGGCTTAAGATGCAGCCATAAGATCCTTTTTGGCGCGCCTTTTTTATCAGGTTTTTTTTTCGGCTGTCTGTCCAAGTATTTTTTTAATTCCCCGTACATATATTTATAAAAGATCACAGCTTTATCGGTCCCCGCAAGTACATGGAAGGGTAAAATATAATTAAGAGCGTTGAAATAAGGGGGATAATATGAAAGAGTCTTTCTTATATCATTGACTTTGATCGCCCATTTTCGGAACTCATTTGAAAAATTTATTGCTTCTGCAAATTTAGAAAGATCAAGCTTTCTGCCTGATTTTAAACATATATCCATACATATATTTTTTATCTGTCCGGTAAGATACCGGAGAGATTCTTTTGAACACTCATATGGTACATCGATAAGATAAAAATTCTTTTCAATATTGTATTTCTTTGAGTATATGTAAAAAGATTTCTGGGCAGCATCACAGGCCAGATTAGTGGTCAGGATAAAGTCAGGTTTTGGAAATACATCAAGCTCTACTGCGCCGGAAGCGCTCCTATGAAAAGTACACAGATCCTGTGAATACCAGTTTGATGAGGACTGTTTGATCGTCTGGGCCGCTATACCCAATCCGGCTGTAAATCCTGCCATTACCTCTGGAAGAAACGGCGTGATTCCAAGAGCGTGCAGCATCTCATAAGGTATGAAAAGTGATCCGTAGCTTACGGGGTGGCTGTTATCTGAATAAGCATCCTTTAAGCTTTCTATGGTAAAAATATTCAGGTATTTATTGGATACCGAGGAAAAGGTGCTTCCATAAGTGTAAAGTATGGGTTTTTTAGCGATTATACCCAGCAGCTTTTTTATATATTTCTGATTTAAATTTTTCTGTATTCCTGCTTTTAATCTGTTTTTTATACCCATCTTAAATAAATTTAAAGCATTTCCAGGAAAGCCTGTATCCTTGTCTTTAGCTGGCCCTCCGGAAAATTATTGTATTCCATTTCAAGATACAGTACAGGGATTCCCATTTTGTTAAAACTCTCCTTAAGGAGAGGAAAGGAATATAATACTGTATCACAGAATTTTAAACTAATGAATATTATACTCTGTATGTTGTTTTTTCTTATGGTATTTTCAATCTCTTTAAGTTTCAATCCCAGATCGGCCATTCTCATACATGGGGGTTTGGTCAGATATCTCCGGGCAAGGGATACAAGTAAATCCGGACTGCCGGCTGTCTCTACCTGTTTTGTAAAATACCTGTTTGAAATGCAGAGATCGTCAGCAGCCAGGTTGAGATTCATCGCTGACAGCATATTCCAAAGCTTTTTTTCAGTGATAAAATTTCCTATTATCATTACCCTGGGCGAGCTTTCATTATTTGCTTTTAAAACACTTCTGTTTTTCCTGTATGATTCTTCTATGAATTTTAGGTATTTACCCAGATCATCAGTAAAAGTATGAGGTTCAGAGGTAATAGATAATTCCATGATCCTGTAATAGGTGGAAATATATATAAGATGCGGAGATTTTCTGAAAATCAGGCTGAATCTTTCCATAAGTCTTTTCTTTTTGTTTATAAGAACTGCAGCATTTTCTATCTCTTTTTCTCCTATTTTTCTCCCGGCCGTATTCTCAATGAATCTTTTCATTTTTATCAGATTATCTCTAAAGAAAACTACGGAATCTTCCCCCTGCAGGTGAGGCACATCTAAAAGATAAGAAGGGATGTGTTTAAGATAAGTATTTGCAGCATCATATAACCTTCTCATCCCATCGCAGGAATTGGTAAATACTACTGCCCCCAAACTCTCTGTACCGGATAAAAGACTTTCCCAGCTTGATTTTATATAGGGGCAGAAGTTTATGGGAAAGTAGCTTTCTGATTTAACTATCTTTTTATTTCCCATAATTCTTGCAGGAGTAAACCCCCCGGAAATTATCAGTTCTTCAGGAGTATAGGTGCAGAACCATCCGACCACAGGTCTGCTGTCTGTAGAGGACAGAGTATTTTTAAAAAAGCTCTGAATATCATTTATTTTATTTTTTAACGTATCAGAGCTTTCCATATTATTATGTGTCATATTACTTTTATATCAGGGAGCATGATCATTGGTTTTTTATTATATCTTCATTTCTGGTAAATTCTTCGTAGACGCCTATATGTCCCCAGAAATCCTCAATATAAAGTCCGTTTATCTGACCGCTGTCTTTTCCTTCTATTGTTATTTTTACACTGCCTATTTCTTCAAACTCGGTCAGTGTATTTACAATGGAGTAAATAGCAAGAGCTTCTGTAGTGGAGCTGTGAGGTATTTCTTCAACATTGGTTATTATTTCTTTGCTGAAGTCTACGACAGCAGCACCGCCGGATATTTCTAATGAATTGACCCTGACATCGGAAGGTATGGTGGGATAAAGATCGCTGTTCTCCGGACCTTTTATAAGTTCTTCTACTGCTTTTTTATAAAGCACATCATCTGTCTGGATTTTTCTTGTTTCTTTTACAAGGTAAAAATCAGTCTCTGTATATTCGGCAAAATACAGGGAAATACTTTGTGTGCAGGAAGACAGCGTGAGTAGAAAAGATAAGATCAGCACCAGTGCAATGCTGATAATGGAAAGCCTTTTAATATTTGTTTTGTTTTTTTTCATTTTTTGTTTTTAGGAGTAATGATTTTTTGATAAATCGTTTACCGTATAATTCTATAGATGTGCAGGTAAAAAGACAATATATAAATTCCTGAAGCATAAACTATTACAAAATTTGGCTTCCAGGTGGTATTATAATCTTAGTTTTACTGCTGAACGCAAGTCAATCAGATATTATAATAAAAGTCGGTTTTACAATAATAAATCTTACGGAGGTGCTGATGTGGACAGCAAAGAAGCTCTGCTGGTAATAGATATGCTTAATGATTTTGTATTGGATGGAGCGCCGCTTAAAGTCCTAAAAATTGAGAAAATTATAGATCCGATAAAAAGAGAAATGGAAAAGGCCAGAAGCGGGAACTACCCGGTAATCTATTTGTGCGACAGTCATAACACAAATGACAGGGAATTTAAAATATTTCCCCCTCATGCTGTAAAAAATACGGAGGGTTCAAAAATAATTGAGGAACTTAAACCCCAGGGCAATGACATTATTATAAGGAAGAGCTCCTTCTCCGGTTTCTATAATACTGATTTGGATGAGGTATTGAAAAGATTGGAAGTAAAGAAATTAATAGTCACTGGAGATGCCACCAATATAGGTGTTCTTTATACTGTGTCAGATGCAGTAATGAGAGGTTATGAGGTCGATGTGGTAAAAGATGCAGTGATCGGTCTAAATCCTCAAGACCATAGGTTTGCACTGAAGCAGATGGGGGAGGTACTAAGTGTAAATATAGTCTGAGGAGCGGATATAAGAAAGACTGCCGTAGGTCAATTTAAATTTTTGGAACTTTAACAGAAGACAGAGAGGAAATTTTATGGCTGTAAAATTATTTTTAATAAGACATGGTCAGACATTATGGAATAAAGAGGGAAGGTATCAGGGCAGTAAGGATATTGACCTGACTGAAGTAGGTGTCAAGCAGGCCATGCTTGCTGCAGGGTACCTGAAGGATGTAGATTTTTCAAGTATTTACAGCAGTCCGTTAAAAAGGGCTGTTAATACTGCGGATATTATAAATAAAGTAAATAAAGGTAAGGATTTAGACATAATAATAAGGGAAAATTTGAAGGAAATGAATTTTGGGAAATGGGAAGGAATGAAATTTGAACAGCTGGGCAAGGTATTTAGCGATGATTTCCGGCACTGGCTGAGTGACCCTTATAATAACTGCCCAACGGGAGGGGAAAGCTTCAGGCAGGTAAAAGAAAGAGCTACGGCAGAGATTGAGAATATAGTAAAGGAAAACGAGGGCGTCGGTAATGTTGCTGTGGTGACTCACGGAGGAGTTATACTATCCGTTTTGATATACTGGCTTCAGATACCCCTGCCCAGGTGGAGGTCAATTGTTCTAGATCAGGGGGCGATAAATATCGCAGTCATCGACAGGGATTTCCCGTATGTTTCAACAATAAATTTCACAGGTCATCTGAACTCCGTATATGACAGCAGTGGCGACAGGATTATAAAGACTTACAGCAGGTTCAGAATTGATGATAATAAATCAAAAGAGATTTAAAGAAGGTGTTTAAAAATGGAGAACAATAATGATGCGTTAGAGATTGGTGCAGGCGATATATATAGAAACTTCCTGGATAACTGGCTTAATATAGTGATAATAATAGCTGCACTTCTAGTTGTGATCATATTAGTCATGATCGTAGCCAGAAGAATAAGAAGACTGATTGAAAGAAGAATCAGTAACGAGAAGCTTGTGATCAAGAAACGTACCTTTACATTAACCAGCGTGATTTCTAATCTAATAATCATGATCTCAGTAGTAGCTGCCTTATTGATAATAGCTGACCAGGTCGGAATAAGCATTACTCCCCTGCTTGCCGGTGCAGGAGTGGCAAGTATAGTCATCGGTTTTGGCGCACAGAGTCTTATTAAAGATTTAATAAATGGAATATTTATACTGCTTGAGCAGTGGTATCAGATAAATGATATAGTAACCATAGGAGATACTACAGGAACAGTTGAAAGAGTTAACTTAAGGACTACAGTCATAAGAGATCTGGAAGGAACAGTTCATTTCATACCAAATGGTGAGATAACTAAATTAGGTAATCGCACTCAGATCTGGTCCAGGGCCGTGGTAGAGGTAGGTGTCCATTACGGCGAGGATACAAACAGAGTGGTAAAGGTCTTAGAAGAAGTATTTGATGAGCTGATCAGCGATGAGAAATATAAGAAATCTATTTCAGAGAGGCCCCAGGTTTTAGGTGAGGGCGGAGTAAGTAAACTTACCGATTCATCTGTAGTATTTACCATCGTCTGCAAGGTAAAACCGGGTGAACAATGGACTATTGCCAGGCAGTTAAGAAAAAGGATAAAAGATAAATTTGACCAGGCCGGCATAGAAATTCCTTATCCCTGTACCAATGTGTATATGAGGGATAAAAAATAGAAAAGCTCCACGTGAATTTTAAGAGATTTTGCCGGAATTAGTTATTGATTATTGGTTTCAAATGTTATAATATCCCTAATGGTAATAATGGTGAAAAATCAGTTATATCCTTTTTTATCTTATTATCTTTCTGTTCTGCTTTAAAGCAGAACCTAATTACAAAATTAGTCCATAGGAGGATCAAAAGATTGAAAGATTATGAATTAGTGATTGTATTTGACCCATCCCTTGAAGAAGAAGATATTGAAAAACAATTATCCAAGATTACTTCGCTGCTGGAAAAGGAAAAATGCAAGGTCTCCAATATCGACAAGTGGGGAATCAGAAAGCTAGCCTATCCTATTGCAAAACAGGATAACGGTTATTACATCATAATTTATTTTAATGGTAATAGTGATGTCCTCTCGGAACTGGATAGAATAAGCAAGATCAATGATAAGGTATTACGCCATCTGATTGTAAAAAGCGAAGAATCTTAAATGATATAAATCAATAAAAGAAGGTGAAGTATTATGGCTTTTGGTGTTAATAATACTACGATTCTGGGAAATTTGACCAGGGACCCCGAGCTCAGATTTACCCCAAACGGTACTCCGGTAGCAAGTTTTGGCATAGCGGTTAATAGAAATATTAAAAATAAAGATACCGGTGAATGGGAAACCCAAGTAAGTTTTTTTAATGTTACTGCATGGTATAAACTGGCAGAAAACTGTGCTGAAAGCTTAAACAAGGGAGACAGGGTACTTGTTTCAGGCAGGCTTTCACAGGACAGCTGGGAAGACAAAGAAGGCCAGAAAAGATCGGTAGTGAAGATTATTGCCGACGTTTTAGCACCAAGCCTGGAATTTGCTTCCTGCAAGATCGAGAAAAATCCTAAAACAGAAGGGGGAGTATCTGACGGGGGCAATGTCAAAGAAACTGATATTAAAGAAACTGATTTCAGCGATGAGGACATACCATTTTAAATTTAATGTTATTTAATCAAAATATATAGAGGGAGAGATTTTAATTGGCTAGGAAAAATAAAAATGATAGAAATGAAAGAAAGTTAAGAGATAGAAATTTAAGAAGTGCAGCAGGATCTATACTTAATTTAAGACAGAGAAAAAGATTCTGTTATTTCTGCAGGGCGAACATTGAAAATATTGATTATAAGAATGTCAGTTTACTTGAAAAATTTATTTCTGATAAAGGCAAGATAAGGCCAAAGAGATCCACCGGTAATTGTGTACAGCATCAAAAGAAGATAGCCATGGCTATTAAAAGAGCGAGAGTGATTGCTCTTATCCCTTATTTTAAAAGATAAATATAATCTTGGTAATCTGATATGTCCTTTGATAATTTAAATAACATTAAAACCAAAAAACTAAATCTGGCATTACTCACCTTATTTACAGTTCTATTCCTTATTTTTATTATATTCATACCCTTTTTAGGTATTATTGGGTTGGCGTTGATACCGGTTCCGGCTACTTTGCTGGTTCTCCGCGGAAGAATAAGGGATGGTATAATTTGTGCAGTGATAGCCTGTCTGCTGTTGCTGCTGCTGGATTATTTACTTGCACCAATTGTCATAATCTTGATAATCGCAGTATCTTTTGTTTATAAAAATTGCATTAGCAGAAATAAAAGTAAATTATTTATAGTAAGCAGTGTTTTTTTAATATTTAGCGGAGCAGTGTTATTGTATATCTTGCTGGTGTCTGCCATTAACAGGATTAATTTTGTCGGTGAGATTTTCAGAAGTTATAATGTTTATGTCGATCAGATATCTGATGATCAATTTGTTCTGGGTTATGCCAATTTATTGTCAATCGGCCAGTCCCAGTTTGATTCCATAATCCAACAGACGCAGGATATCTTGAGGTTTATTCCGTATGTTGTTCCCGGGGTTTTTATAGCATCATTTGTAATTGCAGGCGTGATAAATTATATGGCAAGCTCTACAATTCTTAGAAGATATAATGTTGATATAGAACCGTTTTTATCTTTTAAAAAATGGGACCTCCCCTGGTATTATTGCTGGGGGGCGATCATAGGGCTGATACTGGTACTTATACCTTCCACCGGGAGTAGTTTTGATATGCTTATAGATATTATAGGATTTAACCTGATAGTTGTATTCGGGCTATTATATCTGATCCTTGGAGTTTCGGCGCTGTGGGGAATATTTGAAAGATTCAAAGTCGCACTTATCTTAAGAATAATCATTCTTATAATCCTGGGTTTGTTTTTTGGTTTTACCATGTTTATCCTGCCGTTTTTAGGATTAATTGATATATGGATTAATTTCAGGAGATTAAAAAGAGGACGGTTAATTCAATCTTGAATCGTGGAATAGGAGGAAAATTTGAAAGTCATATTAACTAAATATCATGAGAAGTTAGGAGATATCGGAGACATAGTAGAAGTAAGGTCCGGTTATGCCAATAATTATTTGATGCCCAATGGGTTTGCACTGCCTGCAACCAGAGGCAATATAAACCAGATAGAGCTGGTAAAGCAGGCTGCTTTAAAGGTGGAATCCAGGAATATAGCAGATGCAGAAGAACTTGCCAAAAAGCTGGGAGACCTGAAGATAACCTTTGTAGTTAAGACAGGGAAAGAAGGAAAACTTTATGGTTCTATAACCAATAAAGATATTGCTGAAAAGATTTCCGAGGAAAAGAAAATAGAAATGGACAAGAAAAAAATTGATCTTCAGGAACACATAAAAGAATTAGGGGAGTACAAAACAGAATTAAAGCTGTATAAGGAGATAAAAAGCCCCTTAACAATAATAGTTGAACCTGATAATGAATCAAAAAAATTAATTGAAGCTAACAGGGAAGAGAAAGCAAAAGCCGAAACCGAGGAAAAAGAAAAAGACCAAAAAACAAAAGATCAAAAAATCAAAAAGAATAAAGCAGAGGCCAAGGATAAAGCAGAGGCCAAGGATAAAGCAGAGGCCAAAGATAAAAAGGATTCTGGGGAAAAGAGTAAAAAAGAAGATAAAGAGACCAAGGCCAAATCTTAAGAACAGATAACTTATGAAAGAACAGATTAAAAGAGAACAAAGACTCTCTCCGCTTGATACCAGCAGACTGGAGCGAATACCCCCATACAATATAGAGGCTGAAGAATCCCTTCTCGGCTCTATGCTGATTTCAAGAGATGCGATTATATCGGTTATGGATATTGTAAGTGCCGGGGATTTTTACCGAAAATCCAATCAGGAAGTTTTCAATATGACAATGGAATTATATGTAAGAGGCGAACCTGCTGATCCGATAACCGTAGCAGATAATCTCAAGAAAAAAGGGCTGCTTGATGAAGTGGGGGGAAAGACTTATATACATTCTCTTATAAGCAACGTTCCTCTTGCAGCCAATGCAGAATATTATGCTCAGATTGTAAGAAGTAATTCTATTTTAAGAAAATTGATTTATGCTGCTACTGAAATAGCGACTATGGGTTACGAAGTCCCTGAAGATCTGGATTCAACTGTAGACAGGGCGCAGCAGCTGATATTTGAAGTATATAAAGACTTAAGCGGCGGAAGAGAGAAGGGCAAAGTTTCGGTGATGAAAAAGGTAGTCACCGAAGCTTATGAATTGATAGAGGCTCTTCAGGAAGCCAAATCTGATATATCAGGGATCCCCTCGGGATATATGGATTATGATAATATGACTTCGGGTTTTCAAAATTCTGATCTGTCTGTAATAGCAGCAAGGCCGGGAATGGGTAAGACTTCATTCGTTCTGGGTATGGCAAGGAATATCGCAATGATAACAAAAATCCCGGTTGCTATTTTTTCACTGGAAATGTCAAAACAACAGGTGGCACAGAGATTGATGAGTGCGGAAGCAAAAATAAACCTGCATCATCTTAGAAAAGGAAAGATAGGAGAAGGACAGTGGTCTCAGCTGGCCAGAGCTGTTGAAAGATTATCTGAGTGTGAAATATATATAGACGATACCGCCTTTTTAACGGTTATGGACCTGAGGGCAAGGGCCCGAATGATGGTCAGTGTAAATAAAGTTAAATTAATAATTGTTGATTATCTCCAGCTGATGCAGTCCACCACAAACTACAGGGGGAATAAGGTTCTGGAAATAACGGAAATATCGCAGAATCTAAAAGGCATCGCCAAGGAGTTAAATATTCCGGTAATAGCAGTATCACAGCTCTCAAGGGAAGTGGAAAAGAGAGATAGAAAAAGGCCTATTCTTGCAGATCTAAGAGAATCAGGTTCTATTGAACAGGATGCAGATCTGGTCACATTTATATACAGGGATGATTATTACGAAGAAGATGAAGCCAAACATACAGGGAAAGCTGAAATAAGAATAGGCAAGCATAGAAACGGACCTACGGGTAAGGTAGATATGTATTTTAATAAGGAATATGCATTATTTTCAAATTTAAGTAAGTCTTATCAGACTGAAGACAGAGGTGAGTAAAATGCCCAGCGTAGCTATAATCGGTTGCCAATGGGGTGATGAAGGGAAAGGAAGAATTGTCGACCTGCTTTCAGGCAGGGTTGATATGGTGGTGAGATTTCAGGGTGGAGACAATGCCGGCCATACGGTGGTCAAAGGAAATGATGAGTTTAGACTTCATCTGATCCCATCAGGGATCCTATACCCCGATGTTGTTTGTGTAATAGGAAATGGAGTGGTTTTAAACCCTGAAGTGCTGATAGAAGAGCTGGATAACCTGGAGAGCAAGAAAGTAAGTACCGATAATTTAAAAATAAGCTGTAACTCGCATCTGGTCATGCCCTACCATATAATTCTGGATAAAGCAGGTGAGCACAGGCTGGGTAAATCCAAAATCGGCACCACGCATAAAGGCATTGGGCCCGCATATGCAGATAAAGCGCTAAGAATGGGAATAAGAACACAGGACCTGCAGGATTTAAAGATATTTAAAACCAAGCTGGAAGAATCTTTAAAGCGGAATAATACGGTCATGGAAAAAATCTACGGACTGGATCCGCTTGATATGGATGAAATTTTTGATAAATACAGGCAATATGGAAAGAGAATAGAAAAATATATAGATGAAACTGCTTTTTTACTGAGTGATGCCCTGGACAAAAATAAAAAAGTTTTGTTTGAAGGTGCGCAGGGTACCATGCTGGATATTGATCACGGTACCTATCCTTACGTGACTTCTTCCTCGACCATAGCCGGCGGTGTTTGTATAGGAGCCGGGATCGGTCCCGGCAGATTGGATGAAATACTTGGTGTGGTCAAAGCTTACACTACCAGGGTAGGTTCAGGTCCTTTTCCAACTGAAGATGACGGCAAGACCGGTCAGTACCTGCGTGAGAAGGGACAGGAGTATGGGACTACTACGGGAAGACCCAGGAGATGCGGGTGGCTGGATGCAGTCATACTGAAATATTCTATTATGGTAAATTCCATTGATAGTATCGCTCTTACCAAACTGGATGTGCTCAGCGGCCTGAAAAAAATCAAAATCTGCACAGGTTACAAACATAGCGGGAAGGTTTATAGCAATATGCCCTGCCATCAGACCATCCTGCACAAGTGTACTCCCGTATATGAAAAATTTGAGGGGTGGAGCGAGGATGTAAGCAGAGTAAAAAACTTTGAAGACCTCCCCAAACAGGCCCGGAATTATATAGAAAATATTGAAAAAATCATTAAGGTTCCGGTTTCAATGGTCAGCGTAGGTGCTGAAAGAAGCAAGATAATAATGAAGGACCATGATCTCGGAAGCAGATTATTTGATCAAAACAAAAGATCGACACTCATCGTTTAGTAAATCAAGCAAAGGAGTAAGTTGAACATCCTGGTGATAGGCGGTGGAGGAAGGGAACACTGTCTGGTGTGGAAAATTTCAAGGAGCCCTCTTGTAGATAAAATATATGCGGCTCCAGGGAATGCAGGAATATCGGAAATCGCCGAATGTGTTGATATAGATACTTCAGAAAATAATTTTGACGGCCTTTTAAAGTTAGCAGAGGACAGGAAAATAGACTTGACTGTAGTCGGTCCGGAAGCACCGCTGGTGGATGGAATAGTCGATTATTTTATGTCAAAAGGCCATAAGATTTTTGGCCCCGGCAAACAGGCTGCTGCAATGGAAGGCAGTAAGGTCTTTGCCAAAGAATTACTTCAGAAGCACGGCATACCCGGTCCAAACGGAATTATTTTCAAAAAAGAAGATTATGATAAAGCCATAGATCATATTGAAAAAAGAAGCAATTTTCCACTGGTCGTAAAAGCTGACGGCCTTGCAGCAGGTAAAGGCGTGATCATAGCAGATGATAAAAGTCAGGCCGCAGAAGCAGTAAAGGATTGTCTTACAAAAGGCAAGTTCGGAAGTTCCGGTGATAGAATAATAATCGAGGATTTTTTAAGCGGATATGAAGTATCGGTGCTGTGCCTTTGTGACGGCCAAAGGATCGTTCCAATGACTCCGGCACAGGATTATAAAAGGATCTTTGACAACGACATGGGGAAAAATACAGGCGGCATGGGAAGCTACAGCCCGGTACCGATGATCGAAGAGAATACCTACAGGCAGATTTTGGAGAAAATAATTTTTCCCACAGGTACTGCGATGGCAAAGGAAAATATAGAATATAAGGGAATTCTTTATGCAGGTATACTGGTCAGCGATGGGAAGCCTTACCTGCTTGAATATAATTGCAGATTTGGAGATCCTGAGACTCAGGTTGTACTTCCAAGACTGGAGGATGATCTGGTGCCTTTACTTTTGGGATGTGTAGACGGAAATCTTACCGGAGAAAAACTTAAATGGGATGAAAACAAGTGTATTTGTGTAGTTGCCGCATCCGAAGGATATCCGGAAAGTTCTTCAAGAGGAAATATAATCGAGGGACTGGATTATTATAGAGGAAGTGATGATATCATTATTTTCCATGCCGGTACAAAAAAAGAAAACGGCAGTGTGGTAACTGATGGAGGGAGAATCCTTGGAGTTATTTCTAAAGCTGGGACCTTCAGGGAAGTAAGAGACAAGGTCTATTCAGCATTAAAAAGGATTAAATTCAGGGGGATCCAGTATAGAAAAGATATTGCATTTAAAGCGGAAAGGAGTGACTGATGGCTATTAAAGGTAAAAAGGTCGCTATAGTAATGGGTAGTGTTGCCGATGAGCCTGTTATGAAGAAAGCATCGGATATCCTAAAGGAATTTGGGGTGGGCTATGAGAGACAGATACTTTCAGCGCACAGAATGCCGAATAAGACAAGAGAGTTTGCTAAAAGCATAAAAGAGAGCGGAATAGAAGTAGTAATCGCCGGTGCAGGGAAAGCTGCACATCTGGCGGGAGTGATCGCTTCCTATACAACTGTTCCGGTAATAGGTGTACCTATTAATGCTTCTGATCTGGGAGGACTGGATTCACTCTTTTCCATAGTCCAGATGCCTTCAGGGGTCCCTGTTGCCTGTGTAGCTATTAACGGTGCAAAAAATGCAGCACTTCTTGCCATTGGCATACTTGCCATAAAATATAATGACCTGGCAGAAAAACTGGAAAAATATAAAGACAAATTAGAATACTGATAACTGGAAATACGGGCAGTAACTTAAGATATTTGTAAAAAAAATATTATGTCTAAAAGATCATACAGGTAAAAACGATCATTGAAGGCACTGACCGATGAGTGATGATAAAATAAGAGTAAAGGATTACGGCTTTTATTATGGTAAGTCAAAAGTCTTATCGGATATCAGCCTGGATATCCGGAAGAATACCATTACTGCAATAATAGGGCCGTCCGGGTGCGGGAAATCTACTCTCCTGAGGACTTTTAATAGAATGAATGAACTGATTCCTAATACCAGGGTGGAAGGTGAGATAATGGTAGATGGAGTCGATATATATAAAGACAGCATAGATGTTGTGGACCTCCGTAAAAGAATAGGAATGGTATTTCAAAGGCCAAATCCTTTTCCCAAAACCGTTTACGAGAATGTTGCTTACGGACCAAGACTGCACAAAAAATATACAAGACAGCAGCTGGACTCAATTATAGAAGGAAGTCTTAAGAAAGCGGCTCTATGGGATGAAGTCAAAAGTAAGCTTAATACCAGCGCAATGGATCTTTCCGGCGGCCAGCAGCAGAGATTATGTATTGCAAGAGTACTTGCCGTAAATTCAGAAATAATACTTATGGACGAGCCTGCTTCAGCGCTGGATCCCATATCAACGCAGAAGATAGAAGATCTGATGGATGAACTAAAGGAGAATTATACGATAGTAATAGTGACTCATAATATGCAGCAGGCTGCAAGAGTTTCGCAAAAAGCAGCCTTTCTGCTGACTGAAAATACCGGTGAACCTGCCACATTGATTGAATATGACGATACAAATAAGATTTTTACAAATCCTGGAGATAAGAGGACAGAAGATTATATAACGGGCAGATTTGGCTAGTCAGATATTTATTTTTGACATCTTATATCTCATACAATATAATACCTCAATTAAATAACTACATTTAAATGTTCAGATTTTAAACAGCATTATAGGAATATAAAAATAAGGATACATAGATCAAGGGAGAAATATCTATGAAAGAGTATCGTCTTACCAAAGAAGGTTATGAAGGATTGCTTAAAGAAAGAGAAGACCTTGTAAATAATAAACGAAAAGAAATTGCCGAAAGGCTTAGGGATGCAAAAAACTCGGGAGGAGATCTCTCTGAAAATTCTGAGTATGAATATGCCAAGAATGAGCAGGCTTTTATAGAGGGCAGGATAGAGCAGATAAACGAGATTTTAAACAATTATATGATTATAGAGAAAAACGATGATAAAGGAGTAGTCAGCTTGGGGGCAATTGTAGTGATCAGAGATGTAAATAAAAAAAAGGAAAAGGAATATACAATTGTAAGTTCAGTTGAGTCTGACCCTGAAAAAAATAAAATCTCAGATGAATCTCCAATGGGCAGAGCGCTGCTCGGCAGGAAAATCGGTGATGAAGTATTGGTTAAAACTCCAAATGATACCAAGAAATTAAAGATAATGAAGATTAAATAGACAGACTTGATCTTTGGAAAATATGAAAGATAAAAGAAATAAAAAGAATTCAAAGTTAAATGATAATAGCAGTAATGAAATATTAAAAGATAATATTGAGTATTTTCTTGAATCAGAAAAACCTTTAGGTGAGGCGTTAGGGACAAAACTTGAAAAAGTAAAAGCCCTGAGGAAAAGCGGCAAAAAAATTTACAAGACAAGGTTTAATAAAAATTACGATATAACAGATATAAAAGAGCGCTATTCCGAACTTAAAGACGGCGACAGCGTTAAAGATATTTTTAAAATAGCAGGAAGACTTATCAGTTTCAGAAAACACGGCAAGGCTACTTTCAGTGATATAAAGGATTTTACAGGTAAAATCCAGCTGTATTTAAACTTAAAAAATATAGGTGAAAAAAAATACAATGAGTTCTTGGACCTTGATATTGGCGACTGGGTAGGTGTAGAGGGGACCGTCTTTATTACCCATGCAGGTGAGCTCTCGATAAATGTCTCTAAATTTGAACTATTAAGTAAATCTATAAGAATACTTCCTGAAAAGTGGCACGGCCTAAAAGACAAGGAATTAAGATACAGGCAGAGATATCTCGATTTTACTGTAAATCCAGAAGTAAAAAATGTTTTTTTGACCAGGGTCAAAATAATAGATGCTGTCAGAAAATTTTTAAATGATAAGGATTTTATAGAAGTAGAGACCCCGATGCTCCAGCCGATTCCGGGCGGCGCTGCAGCTAAACCTTTTATAACTCACCATAATGCCCTGGATACGGATCTTTATTTAAGAATTGCGCCGGAATTATATCTAAAAAGGCTGATCATTGGCGGATTTGAAAAAGTTTTTGAAATAAACAGGAACTTTAGAAATGAGGGGATATCATATAAGCACAATCCTGAGTTTACCATGCTTGAATTTTATCAGGCATATGCTGATTATAACGATATGATGGATTTGACAGAAAATCTAATAAAATTTGTTTCTATAGAGTCTATTGGTAAACTAACTACCAGTTTCAGGGGAAACGATATTGTTCTTGACGGTAAGTGGAAAAGATTTACCATGCTTGAAGCAATTGAAAAGTTCGGTAAGGTAAAGGTAAGTTTTGACAACAGTATAAAAGAATTATCAAAAATAGCAAAAGAGCTGGATGTTGAAATAGAAAAAAGCTCCGGAAAGGGCAAGATCATAAACGGGATTTTTGAAGCATTGGTCGAACCCGGGCTTACTCAGCCCACTTTTATAAAAGATTATCCCATTGAAATATCCCCACTGGCAAAAAAGCATCCCGGAGATGAGAATTTAACTGAAAGATTTGAGCTGTTTATCGGGGGAGAAGAAATTGCCAACGCTTTTTCAGAATTAATCGATCCCCGGGAACAACTGGGCAGGTTCATAAGCCAGGTAAAAAGCAAAAGCGAGGAAGAAAGAATCACGGGCAGGATAGATGTGGATTTTCTTAAGGCACTGGAATATGGGATGCCGCCTACCGGTGGAGAAGGAATCGGGATTGACAGACTTGTCATGGTGCTGACCAACAGCAGCTCCATTAGAGATGTGATTCTTTTTCCGTTACTTAGGCCTGAATAAATATGGAATGTGTAATATATATAGATACTGTTCCTCTGGTTTGCTTAAATATGCTAAAATATTATCATATAAAGAGTATCTGAAACTTTTGGCCGGATGAATATATTAAGAGGAAGTAATTAAATGTTTGAAAGATTTACAGAAAGAGCAAGAAAAGTAGTAGTTAAGGCTCAGGATGAGGCCAGGTCCTTAAAACAGAACTATATTGGTACCGAACATATCCTGCTGGGCTTGATCGATGAGAAGGAAGGAATTGCAGCAAGAGTCTTTGGCGAACTTAATATTGATTTTGAAGATATAAGATCGGCAATAAAAGATGTGGTCACTGAAGGGACCTCCGAGTCTTATGAGCACATTCCTTTTACTCCGAGAGCAAAGAAGGTCTTAGAACTATCTTTAAGGGAAGCTCTTCAGATGGGGCATAATTATATCGGAACAGAACATATACTGCTGGGGCTCTTAAGAGAAGGAGAAGGAGTAGCAGCAAGAGTCCTGAACAGTCTGGGGATCACTCTGGATAATGTAAAAGAAAAAGTGAAGGAACTACTTAACAAGCAGCCTCTTTATCCCCAGCCGGATAAAATCCTATCAGGAAGAAATCAAAGGAAATCACTTAAGATGTTGATGCAGTATGGAAGGGATCTGACTTCACTGGCAAAGGGAGGAAAACTTGATCCCTTAATAGGAAGAAGAAAAGAAATTGACAGGATAATCCAGATCCTTTCCAGAAGGACTAAAAACAATCCTATCCTTATAGGAGAATCGGGTGTAGGAAAGACCGCGATTGTAGAAGGAATGGCACAATTTATCTGTTCAGGGAAAATTCCTTCAAATCTTGCCGATAAAAAGATATTTACCCTGGACCTGGGAGCTCTGGTCGCCGGTTCGAGATATAGAGGAGATTTTGAAGAGAGGCTTAAAAAAGTACTGGGTGAGATCAAGGATGACGGAAGTATCATACTTTTTATTGATGAGGTCCATACACTGGTAGGTGCAGGAGCAGCAGAAGGTGCCATAGATGCTGCCAGTATATTAAAACCCATGCTGGCAAGAGGGGAGATTCAGGCCATAGGTGCTACTACGGTCAGCGAATATAGAAAGTATGTTGAAAAGGACAAAGCTCTTGAAAGAAGGTTCCAGCCGATTTTCATAAATGAGCCTTCAGTATATGAGACTATTGAGATATTAAAAGGATTAAAAAACAGATATGAATCATTTCACAGCCTTAATATAACTGACGAAGCCATAGTATCGGCTGCAAAATTATCCCACAGATACATATCTGACAGGTTTCTCCCGGATAAGGCCATTGATCTGGTAGATGAAGCTGCCTCCAGAGTCAGGGTAAGAAATCTCACTGCTCCGCCTGATCTAAAGGAAATAGAATCAAATATCGAAAAAATTGTCAGGGAGAAGAAAAAGGCCATAGAGTCACAGGATTTTGAAAAAGCAGCTCAATTGCGTGATAAAGAGAAACAAATGGTCAAGGAAAAAATAGAGATAGAAGAAACCAATATCAGGAATAAAAAAACTAGTAAAGAAATTGTCAGTGAGAGTGAAATAACAGAAGTGTTATCCAACTGGACCGGTGTCCCGGTATATAAATTGACCTCCGGTGAATCTTCCAAACTTCTTGGAATGGAAGATGAGCTTCATAAGAGAGTCGTCGGCCAGGATGAAGCAGTAAAAACAGTTTCAAAAGCTATAAGGCGTTCACGTTCAGGTCTTAAGGATCCTAAAAGGCCGATAGGATCCTTTATGTTCCTGGGTCCTTCCGGTGTAGGAAAAACAGAACTTGCCAAAACAATAGCAGAATTTTTATTTGATAAGGAAGAAGCCTTAATACAGATCGATATGTCGGAATATATGGAAAAACACTCCGTATCAAAGTTAGTCGGCTCCCCGCCGGGATATGTGGGCTATGATGAGGGCGGTCAGCTGACCGAAATGGTAAGGAGAAAACCATACAGCGTGATACTTCTTGATGAAATTGAAAAAGCACATCCTGATGTCTTTAATATATTGCTGCAGATTTTTGAAGACGGTCATCTTACCGACTCTCAGGGCAAGAGAGTGGATTTTAAAAATACTGTGATTGTAATGACTTCCAACCTGGGAGCAAGAGAAATACAGAAAAATACTCCTATGGGGTTTAAAAAAATAAATACTGAGGATCTCTCATACGATGAAATAAAAGAAAAGGTGATGAGTGAGTTAAAAAAAACTTTCAGGCCTGAATTTTTAAACAGGATTGATGAAGTAATCGTATTCCATAAATTACAGAAGAAGCAGATTTACAGTATTATGGACCTTATGATATCAAGAGTACAGCAACAGCTTGAACTTCAGGGGGTTATGATAGAACTTAAGAAAAACGCAAAGGACCTGCTGCTGGAGAAAGGCTATGATCCCACTATGGGAGCAAGACCTATGAGAAGATGTATACAGAATCTCATAGAGGATCCTATTTCTGAGAAATTGATCAGCGGAGAAGTAAAATCCGGTCAGAAGATCGAAGTCAGTGCCAGAGATAAAAAGATACACTTCGATATCAAAAAGTTAAGCAGGAGCGGTGTATTAAAAGTTTGATGCTATATGGCGATGAATAAAAAAAGTGAAGAACTATTACTGAATTGTCTGAAGAAAGTTGCTCCAGGAACAGAACTCAGGCTGGGTATTGAGTATATACTTCAGGGAAGAACAGGCGGACTGATTGTTGTCGGAGATTCAGAAGAGGTATTAAAGCTGGTAAACGGCGGATTTTATGTGGGATGCAGCTTCTCACCGACAAAATTCTACGAGCTTGCTAAAATGGACGGGGCTATTATATTAAGTTCTGACGGCAAGCGGATTCTATATGCAAATACCCACCTTTTTCCCAATCCGGAGATTAAGACTTCCGAGACAGGTACAAGACATAGGACTGCGGAAAGAGTAGCAAAGCAGACCGATACCCTTGTCATCTCTATTTCGATGAAAAGAGATGTGGTCACAATATATAAGGGTGATATCAGGCATATGCTTGAAGAACCGAGAGTGGTTCTGTCTAAAGCAAATCAGGCATTGCAGACACTTGAAAAATACAAAGAAGGGCTGGATGAACTTACATTTAACCTTACTATAAGAGAACTGGAAGATATGGTCACACTTTATGATGTGACAGGTGTACTTCAAAGATCGAGTATTGTTCAGAGAACCGAGAAGGAAGTTAAAAAATATATATATGAGCTGGGTGCTGAAGGCAGGTTATTGAGCATGCAGGTTGAAGAGTTAATGGCCAATGTTGCCAATGATTCATTGAATATTATAAGTGATTATGCACACCCGGATGTCAACACCAAACCACTTGATATGAGGGACAGAATAAATATACTCAGTGCGGAAAAGCTGCTTGAACTGGATAATATTTCAAAAATTTTAGGCTATAAAGCTGAAGGCAGCCTAAAGGAATTTAATGTACATCCGAAAGGACTCAGAATAATTTCAGAAGTCAGAAGGCTTCCACAACCGATTATTATAAATTTGATTGATAAGTTTGGTAATTTAAAAAATATTCTAAATGCAAATGTAGAGGAGTTGTCTGAAGTTGCGGGTATGGGAAAAGCTAAAGCCAGAACTTTATATGATAGACTAAAAAAGTTTTCAGAATATTATTTATACAACGAACCATATGATAGAAAAGGAGGAACATTCCCAAAAATAAAAATATAGCATTTATCAGGATATTTTTTTAATTATTAAACTTATATATTCAGCAGTAAGCAGGTTTTTCAAATTAATAGTAGTGATGATAATTTATGAATGTAGCGATAATTACAGCAGCCGGAAAAGGGACCAGGCTAAAGGGAAATATCAGCAAACAGTTTATGAATATATATGGAAAACCAATATTAGCTCATGCCATCAATGCCTTCCAGGAGTCTTCGAAAATAAAAGAAATCTATGTTTCAGTACCCAGAGATTATATAGAATCATGCCGGAAAAGCATAATTGAAAAGTATTCGTTTGATAAGGTAAAGAAACTGATTGCAGGCGGCGACAGCAGGCAGGAATCTGTTTATAATGCACTTGTAGAAATACCTTCCTCAACTAAAATTGTATCTATTCATGATGGTGTCAGGCCACTTATTACGGCTGAAGAAATTAATTTATTGGTTAATACTTTGACAAGGGAAAACAGAAAAGATCCTTCAGTTAAAGGTGTGATAATGGCATCATCGGCAAGGGAGACTATAAAAGTAATCAGTAAAAATAGTATAGACAAAACTATTTCCAGAGATAAAGTATGGCATGCTCAAACTCCTCAGGTTTTCTTTTATGATATTATTTTAAAAGCTCACCGCAAAGCAAGAAAAGACGATTTCGTAGGCACAGATGACGCCTTTCTGGTGGAAAGGATGAACTGGAAGGTCAACATTGTAAGAGGCAGGCATGAGAATATAAAAATAACGACTCCTGTTGATTTATTTCTGGCAGAGCTTATTATGATAAAGAACAACAAGAAACATTAAGCAAAATATAAAAAATTACTAATTAGGATATGGATTTTTATGAGAATTGGGTTAGGATTTGATGTTCACGCTTTAGAGGCCGGCAGAAAATTAATACTTGGCGGGGTAAAAATAGATTATCATATGGGGCTGGCAGGACACTCTGATGCTGATGTACTCATACATGCTGTAATGGATGCTATTTTAGGAGCCTGCGGTCTTGGCGACATAGGGATCCATTTTCCGGATACTGACATGAAATACAGAGATATATCCAGTTTGCTGCTGCTCGACAAGGTCAGAAAAAAAATGGAAGATAAGGGTCTTGAGATCGTCAATATGGATCTGGTCTTGATAATGCAGAAGCCGAATGTCTCCGTGTATTTTTCAGAAATGAAAAAAAATATAGCTGGTGTTCTTAACATAGATCACAATATGGTAAACATAAAGGCAACGACAACCGAAGGTCTTGGATTTTGCGGAAGAGAGGAAGGAATTGCTGCGCAGTGCGCAATTCTTTTGAAATAAAATTTTCATATTTTTTACAGTGGAGCAAGTATGACCCCCCGTTTTAGGTTTGCCCCGTCTCCCACAGGAAGTCTTCATATAGGAACAGCAAGAACTGCACTGTTTAACTGGCTGGCTGCAAAGAGTATGGGCGGAAAGTTAATATTAAGAATTGAAGATACTGATATAAAAAGGTCCAGTGCCGCCTATGAGAAATCCATAATAAAAGATTTAAGATGGCTGGGGCTGGACTGGGATGAATTCTACAGGCAGAGTGAGAGAACTGCAATATATAAAAGATCAGCCTGCAGGCTGCTTGATGAAAATAAGGCATATAGATGTTTCTGCCCGCCTGAGAGACTGGAAAGTCTTAAGAAAACGCAGTATGCAGATGGTGAGATTTCAAAATATGATAACCGGTGCAGGAATCTTACCGGTGCGGAGATTGAAAAGAATTTAAAACAGGGGAAGAAATTTGCCGTAAGGTTTAGAGTTGAAGATGGCATGGAAATTGCCTTCAGTGACCTGATAAGAGGAAAAATAAGCTTCAAGTCTGAAGTCATTGGAGATTTTATAATCCTTAAATCCGATAATACACCTTCCTATAATTTTGCTGTAGTGGTAGATGACAGTGATATGGGGATTACTCATATACTCAGGGGTGAGGACCATATTACAAATACTGCAAGACAGATTTTATTGTTCAGGAGCCTGGGATTTAGACTGCCTTCTTTTGCCCATCTTTCTATGATCCTGGGAAATGACGGTTCAAAATTGAGTAAAAGACATGGAGCTGCTGCTGTCGGTGATTTCAGGGATGAAGGATATCTGGCCGAAGCAATGGTAAATTATCTTTCAATACTTTCATGGTCTCCCAGAGATAGTGAGGAAATATTTAGTATCAGTAAAATCTCTGATAAATTCAAAATAGAGGATATATCAAAAAGTCCTGCTTTTTTTGATATGGATAAGCTAAAGTGGATAAATGGTATTTATATCAGAAGAAAATCTACTGAGGAATTAGCAGATCTTTGTACCCCATATCTAGTCAAGGAGAAGATAATAGATAAAAAAGATATAGAAAATGAAAGCATTAGAAGTAGGATCGTAAAAAGTGCCGGTGCATTTATGAATAACCTAAAGGTTTTAGGTGAATTCCCCGGATACGTGCAGGGCCTTTTTGAAGAAAAGATTGCTTGTTACAGCAAGGTTGCATCAGAGGTTTTAAAGCTTGATACATCCATGCCGGTACTTCAGGTTTTTCTTGATGGGCTCAAGGCCAAATTGAATTCTTTTGACAATAACAAAAATATAGATTTTAATGAAGAAGACGGTAAAAATCTTATAAATATGACAGGGGAGAGATTAAAAGGGTCAAAAATAAAGGGCAGATTATTATATATGCCTATAAGAGTATCTGTAACAGGTAAGACTCATGGTCCTGAACTTCCCAAGGTTATTTCCATACTGGGTCTGGAAAATTGTATACAAAGAGTAAATCAGACCTTAGAATATATAAAAGATAATAAATAATAAATGGCAGGTTAGGTTATGGGACTTATAGCCGAATTAAAAGATCTGGTAAGATCTGCAAAAGAAAGGGATCCGGCTGCCGTAAGCACTATAGAGGTTTTATTTACCTATTCCGGTGTACATGCGGTTATAGATCACAGGGTCGCTCACTGGCTTTACAGAAAGAGAGTGCCTTTCATTCCGCGCTGGATGTCCCAGTGCAGTAAGTTTTTTACCGGAATTGAGATCCATCCTGGAGCAAAAATCGGAAAAGGGTTTTTTATTGACCATGGTATGGGAGTGGTGATAGGTGAGACTTCAGAGATCGGCGATAATGTCACCCTTTACCAGGGAGTAACTCTTGGAGGAACAGGAAAGGAACAGGGAAAGCGCCACCCTACCATTGGAGATAATACGGTAATATCTGCAGGAGCAAAGGTCCTGGGTTCTATTGTAATAGGAAAGGGCGTAATTATAGGGGCAGGAGCAGTTGTTGTAAAATCTGTTCCTGATAATTGTACTGTAGTCGGTGTTCCCGGGAGGATTGTAAAAATAGGTGGAGAAAAAGTTCTGTCGGATGAATTTCATAGAATGAATTTACCCGACCCTGTAAGCGAGATTTTAAGTGACTGCTGTGCCAGAATAGATTTTCTGGAAAAGGAGATAAAGAAATCTGCAAAAAAGAAAAAATAGTTTTTGCAGCAGTATAATCCGAATAGTATCATTTCAAATCAAAATAATAGTAGTCTGGATATAGGGGGGCAGTGTTGGGTTTAAAAATTTATAATACCCTGCACCGTAAAAAAGAATTATTCGAGCCAATAAAAGACGGGAAGGTCAGGATGTATGTCTGCGGCCCTACTGTCTATAACTATATTTCAATTGGTAATTCCAGGCCGGTTGTTGTTTTTAATATGGTCAGAAATTATCTTGAGTCTTCAGGTTATAAGGTGGAATACATCCAGAATATTACTGATATTGAAGATAAAATAATAAAAAAAGCAGGTGAAGAAAAAGTTGACTACAGAGTAATAACTGAAAGGTATACTAAAGCCTTCCTGGATGATGTGAAAAACCTGGAAATCGGCGGCTTTACAAAGATGCCCCTGGCAACGGAAATGATTCCGGAAATAATAAATATCATAAAAAAGATAATAGAAAATGGTTATGGTTATGAAATAGATGGCAGTGTTTATTTTGACGTTGGTAAATTCCCTGATTATGGAAAACTTTCGGGACAGAAGATCGCCGAGATGAAGGGTTCCGAGGAAAATGGTTTTGTAAAAAGAAATAATATTGACTTTGCTCTATGGAAAAAAGCCAGGGAAGGTGAGCCTTCCTGGGACAGCCCATGGGGCAGGGGAAGACCGGGCTGGCATATTGAATGCTCTGCAATGTCGACTACTCTGCTGGACAGGAGTATTGATATTCACGGCGGCGGAATTGATCTGGTGTTCCCTCATCATGAAAATGAAATTGCACAATCCGAAGCTGCCTTTCCGGAAGAAGGGGATTTTGTAAAGTACTGGATGCACAACGGCATGATAGAGGTAAAAGCGGGTAAAATGTCAAAATCACTGGGTTTAAAGGAAAACTGGATATTAAAAAATCTTCTTAAAATTTTTTCTCCTGATACAATAAAGATGTATGTCCTTTCGACACATTACAGGAGTCCCCTGGAATTCAGCATGAAAAAACTGTATGAAGCGGAGAAGGCTATGGAAAGAATTACCAATACCATAGGAAATATCAGTTTTTTAATAAAGCAGGTAGAAAATTCATCCGGCAGCAGTGACGGAGAAGAATCTGGTGATATTATATCCAAGCTGGATTCCTTTACCGAAAGACTTGAGAATGATTTCAGAGAATCTATGGATGATGATTTTAATTCAGCTAAGGCAATAGGTGATATCTTTGAATTTGTAAAGAATATAAACGGGATCATTCAAAAACCGGATTTCAAGATCAGTGTATCTTTAAAAAATAACCTAAGCAGTGCCTACAGGAAAATGGAGGAGCTGGGAAATATCCTTGGAATAAACTTTACAGGAGGAATCCCAAAAGAAACTGAAAATATAGAAACGAAAGTGAAGATAAAAAAAGAAGAGATAGAGAGACTTATAAAGGATAGGGAAACAGCCAGGGCAAACAAAGATTTTGCCAGAGCCGATGAGATCAGGGATTACCTGCAGGTTAAAGGCATAATACTTGAAGATAGGAAAGAAGGCACTATCTGGAAACTCAGGGGCAGTAGAGACGGATAGCGGCCATAGTTAAATATAAATGACTGCAGCATAGTGATTTTAGATATTTAATGAGGGATATAAAATGGATATATCCAGACCTGATATTAAAAGCCTGGCAGAAAAGCTTGATGTAGAGGGATTAATAAATGCACTATCCTATAAAGAAGACTGGGATGTACGCAGTGGTGCAGCAGAAGCGCTTGGAAGGATAGGCGACAGAAGAGCAGTAGAACATCTTATAGCTGCACTTAAGGATGAGAACAGCGATGTACGCTGGAATGCCAAAGATGCGCTTGGCAGTATAGGAGAACCCGCAGTAGAACCGCTTGTAGCTGCACTTAAAAATGAGAATATCGATATACGCTGGAGTGCTGCATACGCACTTGGCAAAATCGGTGGACCCGCAGTAGAACCGCTGATAACTTTACTTGAAGATGACAACAGCGACTTACAGAAAATTGCCGCAGTGGCGCTGGGTGAGATAGGGGAGGAGAGGGCAGTAGAACCACTTATTGATTTACTTAGGGATAAAAACAGCGATTTGCGAAAGAATGCCGCTAAAGCACTTGGTGAGATAGGCGACAGAAGAGCAGTAGAACATCTTATAGCTGCACTTAAAGACAGCGACAGCGACGTATGTAAGAGTGCCATATATGCGCTGGGCAGAATAAGTGCACCTGCGGTAGAGCAACTCATGACTTTACTTAAAAGTGAGGACAGCGATTTGCGTAAGAGTGCTGCAGTGGCGCTGGGCGAGATAGGGGACAAGAGAGCACTAGAGCCTCTTATAGCTGTACTTAAGGATGATAGTAATGACGTGCGCAAGAATGCAGCCAGAGCACTGGGCGATATAGGAGATAAAAGAGCAGTAGACCCTCTTATGGATGTCCTTGAAGATGAGGATAACGATGTTCGCGAAAGCGCTGCAGATGCTCTGTATAAATTATAATGGAAGTCTGATATAAAACAGTCAGATAAATATGAGTATAAAAAATGACAATAGATAAAAAGACAGGTTATGAGTATTTATCCGGGATAAACCCGATTTTTTCACTGGTCACTAAAAATGCAGGAAAAAGAAAAATATATGAGATAATCCTCAACAGGAAGAGAAAGAAAAGACCAAAGATACAAAACATCATCACAATAGCGCAAAATAAAAATATAAACATTACCGAGCTTGAGCCGGACAGTTTTAACGGCCTCTCCTCTGAAAATGTCAACTCTCAGGGTATCTGTGCCAGGGTATCTCCGTATAACTATGGTGACCTGGAACAGTACCTGAGCAAGGAAACTTGCGGTAAGGGCAGGCTGGTCATTCTGGATGGCGTGACCGATGTGGGGAATTTCGGTTCAATAATAAGGAACTGCAATGCATTTGATTTTGAGGGGATAATCATACCTAAAAGAAGAAGCGCTTCCATAAATGAGAAAGTAAGCAGTATCTCTGCCGGAGCTCTTGAAGAGATAAAAGTGTTCAGGGTAGTAAATATCGTAAGGGTCATAAAGGAATTAAAAAATAAGGGGTTCTGGATCTATGGAACAACACTGGATATGACTCTGGATGTTAAGTCTCTGGATGAAGTCAGTTTTACTCTTCCTCTGGCAATTGTTCTTGGAAGCGAAGACAGGGGGATAAGCAGGCTGGCCGGAGTTAATTGTGATATTATGATTTCAATCAGGCTCAGCGGCAGCATTCAATCACTGAATGTCTCGGTAGCAAGCGGGATTATTTTATATAGAATACAAGAGCAAATTGAAAGGAAAGATAAGTATTAAAGATTTAGTGATAGTAGATGGATATAATTTTATATTTTATTTTTTTAAGTCTGAAGGCTTGAGTAATGAGAATCTGACCTATTTAAGAGAAAAGCTGATAGAGGATTTTATTGAGTATAAAAGTCAAAAAAGTTGCGATGTGATTGTTGTTTTTGATGCCAGAAACAGCAAAAACACCAGCAGAAGTACCCAGATTATAGATGGTGTAAAAGTCATTTTCTCCAGAAGAGGCAGAACAGCTGATGATGTTATTGAAGAATTGATCAGCAAAATAACCGGTTATAAAAAAACATTTGTTGTCACGTCTGATTACCTGCAGCAGAAAGTGGTTTTCAGGAAAAGTATTTATAGAAAATCGGTAAGAGAGTTCAATCTTGAGATCGAAGATTATAAGAATAAGGTAAGGGAAGATATAAAGCGGCTGAAGGCAGGTTCCGAGAGTGCATTTTTTTCACTTGAAAAAAGGCTGAGCAGCAGGACCAGAAAAAAGTTTTTAGAGCTGCGTGAAAAATCAAAATAAATGAATATCCCAAAAAAAGTAATTCTAATTTTAACCACAGCTGTGCTTTTTATTCTGAATGGCTGTGGTTTATATTATTATGAGGACAGTAATGGGAGCAGTTCCGGCAGAACATATGAAGGCAGCGGTTTTATAGTAAAAGAAGTTGTAGATGGGGACACTATAGTTCTTTCAGATAGCCGGAAGGTAAGATTAATAGGGATCAATACTCCCGAGCAGGGAATGTATTTTTTCAAGGAAGCCAGCGAAGTCCTGGAGGTAATGGTCCTGGGCGAGGAGATCATTTTAGAAAAAGATATATCTGAAGTGGATAAATATGGCCGGTTGTTAAGATATGTATATGTGGGAGATCTCTTTGTAAATCTTGAGATGGTAGAAAAAGGTTTTGCAAATGCATATACATACCCTCCTGATGTAAGATACGCCGAAAAATTTATAAATGCAGAGCGGGAAGCAAGATCAAATGATCTGGGCTTATGGCATAAATCAGAAGTAAATATAGTTGAGATCGATTTAAATTACGATGCGGATGGTAATGATAATCAGAATTTAAACGGTGAGTATGCAATGATAAAAAATACTGGGGTTGATTCTGTCAATATTTACGGCTGGACTGTAAAGGACAGTGCAACCAATATATATAAGTTCGGAAGTTATGTTTTACAGCCTGACTCTGCCATATATCTTTTTACGGGAAACGGAGAGAATGGGGAAGGCAGGTTCTACTGGGGGAACTCAAAGCCTGTCTGGAACAATGATAATGATACCCTGTATCTTAGAGATAGGGAAGGGCTGTTGATAGAAATCTATAATTACTGAAAAACTCAATGTTAGGTTGATCTAAAGTCAGCATAAATGTTATTATTTTGAAATGTTTTACAATACCATAAGGCCCCATAGTTCCCTGGGTAATATGACTCCAAGTGACTTTGCCAGGAGCCAGCTTGAAGTGGCAAATAAGCCGGATTACTAACATTTTAAGTGGACTAGTTTTTGGGGGACCCTCAAGTTCGTAGATACTAACTCTAAAACTGGACTAAAGAATGGGGTAAGGACAAATGCCGATCAGCGTTGGAAGCACTCGGCGTTCATGGAAAACCAATACCACTAGCTAATGATTATGCAAAGCTCGCACAGGTGCGAGGTGCTTCCAATAAGTGTTTGTATCTACTGGCTATGTTGCTATAATTATTGGACAATATGAAAAATATACTACTAAAAATCTGGAATAAGATTTATACTTCAACTATAAATTATTTACCCTTAAGAGGCTCTGATGAACAAACAAGATTATCTTGGGCAAAACATATTGAATCCTATGATGACATTCCCATTATTTATAAAGATTTTTTTAAACACTCCCTTGTAGAGAAAAGGCAATTTCCTTATACGATTTTGACTCCTTCCTACCAGGAATTTATTCATAAAACGACTGAGAAACTCGTCTGCGATTTTGGTCATGAGATCTATGTCTTGGAAAAGATAGGAGATACCTTCAAGACAAAATGCTACCCTCTTGAAGAAATAAGTTGCGTTGAAATTAAAACTGTTTTACTTGACACCTATATCAAAATAATTGGCTTGACGAGAAATGGAATCCCCGATTCCTCAAAGATTAGGATGAACTCAGTGACAACTTGTCTTTTTATGCCTATTATTGAAAGGATACGACAAGGCACAACTGATTTTAAAGGACCAGCACAGAGTTCTGAATTAGCAAAGTTCGACCATTGGATTGAGTTGAGCTTAAAGTTCATGAACTATGCAAAGAATAGTATATTATTTGGGGAGAAAGTTATTCACTCTATTTTTCAACCTGAAATACGAAAGAGATTGTTCAAAATTATGGATAAAACTTTTTATAGAACACTCTCTCGTGCGGTCGCT
>Ga0114922_10000376_pt1 | contig 42991 bp, 24 predicted proteins | sample AartaG_FD_100975 | JGI IMG/M metagenome (GOLD analysis project Ga0114922, IMG submission 100975) | Deep subsurface microbial communities from Aarhus Bay to uncover new lineages of life (NeLLi) - Aarhus_00045 metaG | ecosystem: Environmental > Aquatic > Marine > Oceanic > Sediment | place... | reverse complement strand
TGTGCTGGTCGATTCCGACAAACAACATTTTTGGGTTCTCCTGCGAAAAGGATTCTGTTTTGGCGATCCACCGCGGATACGCCGTCCAACGAATTCTGCAGGAGAACCCTCTTTCATGGAATCCTCCTTCGCCCAGCACGGGATCGATCATCTTCTTACTTGGAATTGCCGGCACATCGACAATGCCGAAACGAAACCGATCATTCGAAGCGTTTGCCTTGCCAACGGGCACACTTGTCCCGAGATCTGCACGCCGCAGGAACTCATGGGGGTGTATGAAGATGTCTGATGAAATCATCAAAGAACTCTGGAAGGCCAAAGACGCCATCGCACGGGAGCATGGATACGATGTCGATGTGCTGGTTGCCCATCTGCAGGCCAAACAAAGGCGCGATGCCCGGCACGTTGTGGACCTGCACGCGCTGAGAAAAAACGCCGAAAAGGGCGCTTCAGCGGACGCTTCTCCGTCGGGCCGCTGAGCTTGATTGTTGGTCCCAGCGGGTAGGGCCGTCCGAAGAAGCCGTTGCAGGCCGGGCCTTCCCGATTCGCGTGCGTCGGGAACCACCGATCGTGGACATGGGGGCGTATGAGTTTCAGGTGGATAAGCCGACCGAAGCGTGCAGCAGGACGGTCGTTTGGGGTGTACTATAAGACCGTGCGCAATCATGCGACACGCTCTGGTTGGGGGCATCGCGCAGGCTAAAGCCTGCGGCTCAGTTTGGCTGTAGAATTGCGCACCGTCACTTGGGTTACCCCGACGGTGGACGTTGGGTCATGGCGGGCGGATTGACGATTCACGTTTTCCGCGCAAGAATCATGAACGAGTGGATCATTGGACTTGTCATCGGCCTGATCGTCGGCGGAGGGGTCGGCGCATTGGTCGCGGTCGTGCGTCTTTTCGCCGGGCGGGCGAAGATCCAGGCTGACCTGGCGGATGCGCGAGCCCGGGTGGAAGCGCTCGAGATTAAGGGGCATGAGCAGCTTGATCAGATCGAGCACGGTCGGGCGGAGCTGAAAGAAGAGCAGCAACGGCGCGAAACCGCCGACCGGCAGGTCGCAACGCTCGGCGAACAGCTAAAGGCCCGTGAGCAACAATTTGCCGAACAGAGAAAGCTGCTCGAAGAGGCGAAGACCAGGCTCAGTGACGCCTTTACCGCGCTGGGCGCAAAAGCGCTGCGCGAAAACAATGAGCAGTTCCTAAGCCTCGCCAAGAAGACCTTTGAGAGCCTGATGACGGAGGCGAAAGGAGACGTCGAGAAGCGTCAGCAGGCGATTGATGCGCTTGTCAAGCCCATCCGGGAGCTGCTGGAAAAGCATAACACCGCAGTCGGCGAGATCGAGAAGAAGCGCGAGGTCGCCTACAAAGGCCTCGAAGAGCACGTCAAGCAGATAGCTGCGTCACACGAGAAGCTCAACACCGAGACCAACCGGCTCGTCAGCGCGCTTCGCCGACCGGAGCAGCGAGGCCGATGGGGGGAAATGCAGTTGCGCAACGTCGTCGAGTTGGCCGGGATGACCAAGCACTGCGACTTTGAGGAGCAGCCGCAGACCGATGATCCGACCACGCGCGATCGCCCTGACTTGATCGTACACATGCCGGGCGGCGGAGTCATCGTTGTTGACTCGAAGGTCGCGCTGGACGCATATCTGGACGCGATCGGGTCGGAAACCGATCGCCAGGCGCAGTTGAAACGCCACGCCGAGCACGTGGAGCAGCACTACAAGGGGCTGGCGGCCAAGAAGTATTGGGAACAATTCGACCGCACGCCGAAGCTTGTCGTGATGTTCATGCCGCTCGAGTCGGCGCTTGTCGCAGCGCTTGAACACAAGCCCGAATTACACGCAAAGGCCATGCAAAACCACGTTTTGATCGCCACGCCGACCTTGCTTGTAGCGCTGCTGCGCGCGGTCGGCTACGGCTGGCAGCAGGAAGCGATCGCGCAGAACGCCAGAGAAATCGCCGCAGTCGGCAGCGAACTCTACGAACGAGTAGCGACCTTTGCGGATCATTTTGAGGATGTCGGCAAACGTCTGAGCAAGGCGACCGAGGCGTACAACAAATCAATCGGGTCACTTGACAGCCGCGTCCTGCCCAGCACCCGCAAGCTCCGAGAGCTTGGGGCAACCACGCAGAAGGAAATCGAACCACCGCCTCCCATCGAAACCGAAACCCGGCAAATCACGTCCGCTGAACTGAAACCGCCGTCTGATCGTGACGGGTCGGTCGACGCAGAGCCCTTGCAGTAATCACGCGGATGCACCTTCTGCTTCCACAGAACGCCGTGCTGGATTGACTTCCTGATTACGGCGGGTTTGCCCTTGGCTGCGCACAATTCGGACGTCCCCACCCACATCCGCAGCGGCAGGTACCTGTGCATCGACCGACTGGAGCCCGTGCTGATCGTGGGATGGACCCACCCCGTGCCGAGGCGGTGGTTTTGAAGATCGTTGGGAAGATGACCGATCGGTTACTTGCGTTTGGCCTTTGGACGTTTAGGCTTGACTCCGTCCAACGGCTCGATGCGAGTGATGTGAAGCGGGTCGCAATAGACGCTGCGCTCCGGCACACCGTTGGTCTCCGGGGGCTGAGCGATGAACACAATCGAAGCGGTCACGGCCATCATCTCTGGGTGGGGCACGTCGTAAGACGATCCGTCGGATACGTAGATACGGATTGGAGCAAAGGGCCGCCTTCGCAGGTGGGTCAGGATCTCGGTTGGTCGCATGATGCGCCTCTGCGGATATGGTACGGTTTCGCGATGTGGCGGGCAAATGTCCGTCAGGCGTCCGTTGCCTGCAAATCCTCAGCCGGTGTGCTATCGAGCCACTCAATGGTTGTGGAGGCGACCAGCGGGTCGAATTGGCGGCCGGTGCCGGCGCGAAGCTCGTCGATAGCCCGCTCGATGGTGTAGGGTTCCTTGTAGCTGCGGCGTGAGAGCATCGCGTCCAGCGCGTCAGCCGCCGCCAGGATTCTCGCCCCGAACGGAATCTCGTCTCCTCGCAATCCTGCCGGGTAGCCCTTGCCGTCGTACCACTCGTGATGGTGCAGAATCAGCGGCAACTCCTCGCTGAGATGACTGGCGTGACTGAGGATTTCCACGCCAGTGGTCGGATGGCGCCGGACGATCTCGAGTTCCTCGTCGGTCAGCGGGCCTGGTTTTTGCAGGATGGCATCGGGCACGCCGAGCTTCCCGACATCGTGCAGAATCGAGGCTGTACGCAGTGTCCGCAGTCGCCGCGGCGGCAACTGGAGACGCCTGGCGATCTGCTCGACGTACTCGGCGACCGTGTCCGAGTGACGGGTGGTGAAGGGGTCCTTGGCCTCGACTGCCGCCACCAGCACGCGTGTGGACTCCTGGCGGGCATGTTGAAGCTGCCGGCGGATCCGCTCGACCCAAAGTGACACGTCCTCGATGCGAGCGCTGTCCAGCGTTTGTCGCGAAGGGGCAAGTCGATTCAGTTGTGACCAGAGAATCGTTCGCTGCCCGCCCTCGCGCTGCGCGTGTTGAAGCGAGGTCAAGCAACGTTTAATCAGTTCGTGTTCGGTTTCAAGCCCTCCCGGTTGACCGGCGGCGATCCCACAACTGATGCTTATAGGATAGACCAGGTTGTTCACCCGCACGGGGTTGTGCCGGATCGCCTGGAGAAGGCGGCGCACGACGGCCTCGGCCTGGGACTCAGTGGACCCGTGCAGGCCGAGGATAAACTGGTCGGCTGCATGGCGAGCCCAGATGTCGTTGCTGCGGCAAGCGCCGGCTGAGGCCAGGGCGACATGATGCAGGACTCGATCTCCAAATGCCGGCGAGTGCAGTTCGTTGCATTCATGGAATCGGTCGACATCGACCAGCACCACGGACAACGGCTTGCCTTGCCGGCAACACATTGCCTGCATTTCGGCCAGGCGCTCCAGAAATTCCCGTGGCCCGGGCCAGGAGGCGGGTGAAGGGTGGTCCTGTCGTACCACCGCCGGGTCCAGCCGGCTCATCGTTTCCTTCTGCACGCTCTGCACGGAATCCTCGCCAATGATCTTGGTGGTCGGCGTTGTATCGTGTACGGATGTTCTCTCACTGCGGCACCGTGCCGCTCTCCAACTCGCTATCGTCGGCCCAGTGCCCGGACTTGACGCGCGGCGGGTTAGCGGCACCGGGCACATGTCGGCCAGAACGCGGCGTCCGAGTAAGACATGATCCACTTCGGGCGGCGCGTTCTTTGATCGGACCGACCGGCCCTGTGCGTGTGGTTCTCGGAAGCCCGAACGCCGTTATCTGACTGACGTTCAACCAGGCGTTCAACCTAGCGTTCAACCCGGTGTTCAACCTGGCGTTCAACGTGGTCTAACACGTCCCCTGCGCAGCCGCTCACCTGGTCACAGACGGACGCGCGTGGTATGATATTCAATGATCGTGTGCGATCCTGCAGCACCGCCGAGCCGCAGGCTTTAGAGCGTGTGTGAGAAGCGGGACGAAAAACCGAGCCGCGACCGTGAGGGAGCGGTTTTCCACGGATGATACCGCACCGCTTCCTTACGGGCGCGGCTCGGATAGGACTTCTCACACACGTTCTTAGCCTGCTCGATGCCGTGGAGTAAGCCGTGTTGCACAATTGCACACGGCCATATAGTCCAGAGCCTATCCAATAACCCCTGTGTCGCCGGGTTTGAGCCGGGGTGAAATCGACGCGAGTGCTTGAGACGAACGTGAGCCTTGAGAGTCCGAAATCATCGCCGAGTGATCGGCGTCGCGCCGCGTTGATCCCGCTTGCGATATTCGCCCTTGCGATCGTGATGGCCGCCCCGACGATACACGGTCGCTTCGTCGGCGGAGACGATCATCGACTCGTCCTCAATCACGTTCTGGTCAGCCGGCCCTCGCTCGCTCACGCACTCAAACTTTTTACTATCTTCCATCGCGATCTTTATCAGCCTCTGCCTCTTCTTACGTTTTCCATCGAGTTTGCGGTGGCCGACGCGCTGGGGCTGCGGGCCGACCAGGTCGGCCCCGGCGGCGGGGCGTGGATCTTTCATCTAACCAACATCCTTTTACACGCGACAAACGCGGTGCTGGTCTGGTTTCTACTTGTTCGCATTCAGCCCGGTCGCGCGGTCGCGACGATTGCGGGCGCTTTGTTCGCCATTCATCCGCTTCAGGTGGAGGTCGTCGCGTGGACCAACGGGCGGATGATGCTGATGTCCACGCTGTTCGCGCTGTGGGCGCTGATCTCGCTTGCCCGATATCTGTCTTGTCCGCGCGCAGGACCGGCTGTCTTAACGGTCCTACTGGTAGTGCTCTCGATGATGAGCAAGGTACGGATCGGCCTGCCCGTGTTGATGCTCGTTGTCGCATTGGCCTGCCGGATTCGATTGGACCGGCGGTTCCTGTGGGTCTGGGTGCCGTCGGCGGCGCTGACCGTCGCCTTCGCAATACTCAATATCGAGGCGACGTCGGCAAGCGACATGTTCTTTCGCGGGGTTGACTATTTGCAGGGTTCGCGGGTCGCGCGGTCTATCATCGCGGTAGCGTGGTATTTCACACACCTGATCCGGCCCGGCGGACTGTCCGCCTGGTACGAACCACCGAAGCTGGTGACCTGGGGCGAGGCTCGCACTTTGCAAGCCCTGGTTGTCGTGATCGCCGTACTCGCCGCGGTCGTGCTTACGGTTCGCCGCACGCGCGTCGGGTGGCTGGGGCTGGTGTGGTTCCTTGCGACGATCGGGGCCACCTTGCCCCTGGTGCCGGCGCGGAATCTGCTGGCGGCTGATCGTTACATATACCTGCCCATTGTGGGTCTGCTGTGGGTGTTTGCCGCGCTCATATTGGAGGCTTTTCGGTGGGCGTCCCACCGATGGTCTGACAAGACGGCGGGCGTCTGGGGGGGGGCACTGGCGCTGGCGTGCGCGGCGGCGCTTCTGACGGTCGCGTGGCGGACCGCGCGGTACTACGAAAGCCCGATCGCCAAAATGGAACGTATCCTCGAGGTCCACCCGAATTCGCCCAGGGTGCGAGTATTGCTGGGCTGGGGTTACTTCCGAGCCGGTAACTACGATCGCGCCATGATGCACGCCAACGAGGAACTCAAACGCCACTTCGGCGATACGGTCACCGAAGCGTGGCAACTCATCGCCGCTTGTCATCTCCAACGCCAGGAGTTTGACCGGGCAATCGACGCCTCGCGTCAGGCCGTGGCCGTCGCTCCGGAAGACAAGCAAGCCCGCTATCGCCTGGCTGCGACGCTGGCGGACGCCGGCCACGACGTCGAGGCGCTGGCTGCATTTCGCCGGATCATGCCGCAACTGCCCAGGTTTAATCCCGGCATGATGCGTGCGGCGGCGTTCTACCGTGCTATGGGATACGATGATGACGCTTGGCGTCTCTATGAACGGGTGCTGGTCAACAACCCTTACGACATCTTCGCCCCGGTCTGCCTTGCCGAGATGGACATCGAGTCGGGGCGTTACGAGGCCGCTGCAGGCCGGCTGGAATCGCTGCTGGCGTGGATGCCCGACCACACCGCAGCCGGCGTAAACCTTGGTGTTTGCTACACGCGGCTGGGGCGGGTCAAAGACGCCGTCGCCATCTACAAAGACGTGATCGGGCGCGACCCTTTGGCCGTGCAGGCGATGCTCAATCTCGCTTTGCTGCACCAGTCCGCCGGTGATGCAAACGCCGCTACCGCGCTGTTCAATCGTGCTGCCGACGTCAGCGACGGCGCCTTGGAGATTCTCGTCGCCTTCCACGAACACTGGATGAAGCAGGGACGCAGCGGCGACGCGGTGGCCATGTGGCGATACTGGCTCGGGCGAGATCCGGCGGACACCGAGGGGCGATTATGGCTTGGCTGGGCGTTGGCCATGCACGGCGCCGTCTCCGAGGCTCAGACGACGCTCCAGACCATATCGCAGGATGACCTTGACACGCCGCTGGGGCTGGCCGCATCGGCTGTGCTGAGTCTTAGCGGTCCCGGGGGCGAGCTGGCCGTGGCGCAGGTCCGACAGTTGTGCGACGGTCAATCCCAGGCCCACCGGAACGTCCGCGAGCACCTGTTGAATGCAACGCTATGGATCGGCGAGCGCAATCATGAGTCGCCGTGGCCCTATTACGTAGCTGCCGTGTTATTCGAGGCCGACGGTCAACGAGACAAGGCCAAAGCCGGCCTGCAGGCGTTCATCGAGCTTTGCGACCAACTGGAATGGCGGCGGCGCGCCTCGGAGCATCTCGAGAAAATGGAACACAACGGCGAGTAGGAAAAAAGGGGTCAGGTTGATTTATGTTGACGAACATAAATCAACCTGACCCCTTTTTTCCTCTGATCTTCAGACGTGCGCTGTCGCTGTTGCCGCGCACGAAGGGGGCGTACATTGCCTGAACCTGGGTGGGCAAGGCGCTGAAGGAACCGGGCGTCTCGCAACGCAGCCGGTAGCTGACGGTCCGCTCACCCTGAGGCAGATACGTCGCAAAGAAGGTGACGTCTTCATCCCCAAGTTCGATGTGGCCGTAAAACCCACCGCCGTAGGTCGCGCCGCTGCGCAGCTCCACCGGCTCACAGCCGGCGGGCTTGGGATCGATGAACATGACGTATTCGAAGTTGTTGCGAGCGTCCACCGTAAGTTCGACCTCGATCAGATCGCCCGTCTCGATGGTCGCCACCTCCGAGATTTCCCGCCGATCAAACTCAATCGCGCGGTACGTTTCCTCGACATCCTCCTGGCGATCCGGATCGTAGACCTTGCGTGTTCGTTCGACTTCCTTGGGCGTCAGACGGTGGTAAGTGCGAGACACATACATCTCGTTGCCGGCGGGCGGAATCGGGTCTTCATGCGTGTAGTATTCAAGGTACGTGTTGAAGTACACGTTGCCGCGCCCTTTCTTGTCCACGGTGACATGGTGCAGACCGGGGCCGAGCCGATCAGATCCGACGATCACAGCCGTATCGAGACTCAAGGCGTTGTCCTTCGTAATGTGAAACGATCGCAGCGGGTGGTCGTCCAGGCTCACACTGACCGTCATATCAGGATCGAGTTCGTTGAATGCGGTCAGATATTCCGACATTGCGTACACGGCAAAGGCGGTATCCTTGGTTGACTGCCACCGCGTTCCGCGACGGTTTCGGACGATCCATTTCATGGCCTTGGGCGCCCAGGGGTGTTCCGGGTCCCCCGCCAGCATCGCCCGCAGCACCATGGCCGTGGTCTCCAGGCCGTTGTCGTACCACCGCCGGTACCCCGTGGCCTGGGCCCAACTGACGGTCTGTGCATCCTTATCGACGCGCACCGTGTTCTCGAAGTTCTCAATGACGATCTTCATCCGCTCGAGGTCGCCAAGCCGGTGCAGGGCGATGGCCAGCATGGCCCGGCCGTAGTCCGTCAAACCGTCGCGATCGTCGTAGATTCGATCCAACACCCCCGCAGTCTTCGGATCAGACAGGTGATTCGGATCGGCGGTTGACAGCGCGTACAGCATCCACATCCGCACGTTGTCATCATCCGCCGTCCAGCGGTATCGCCCCGCCGGCTCGGTGCCGGCCAGTCGCCGCTTGAGGAATTCGACACCTCGTTCGAGTATCGCAGGGTCGAATGATATGTCCGCCGCCTTGGCCTCGGCGAACCCGTAAACCACGTATGCGGTCATGTACGCATTCGATCCGTCACCTTTCCACCAACCCCAGCCACCGTCATTGTGCTGCATGCTCGTCAGCCGCGCGACGCCGGCCTTGATCATGTCGTGCACGACCTTCTCGTCGAAGACGGGGTTCTTCACCCGCCCGGCGTGGGTGAAACGTCCGGGCCGTGCCACAGTGTCGAACGCCGAACAGCCTCCGGCGTCGATCTTGGCTTTGACCTTGTCCAGGTCGATCCCCAACGCCTGCATCGTCCGACGCGCGACCACCGCCGGAAGAAACCGGCTCATCGTCTGCTCCGTGCAGCCGTATGGGTATTCAAAAAGATACGGCAGGGCGTCGATCATCACGGCCGCGATCGACGGGGTCACGTGGATTTCCAGCAACGGGCTTGCCGGGGCCATATCGTCCGGCAGCGTCATAGCCACCGTGCGCACGGCGGCTTCGTCACCCTCACGGATCACGCCGCCGTCGGCCAGCAGGCGATCCGCCCCATACGGCAGCACCGGAAGATGAATCTGCACCGCGTCACCGTCCTTTGTACCGGCGACGGTGGCCGTCAGCGAGCACAACCCTGTGTCGATGGCGACGGCGTCGAACGTCACGCGCGTCTCACCCTTGGCCGGAACGGTGATCTCGACGGACAAATCCTCGTTCTTATCGAGAACCTGGCCATCCACCGCGGCCCGACCGAGGTTGATGTAATCATCCGACTCAAGCGACACCCGCGCGGTCACGTCCTCGTCCGTGTCGTTGTGGGCGATGACCAGCAGTTCCGCCCGGTCGCCCTGCACAAGAAAACGCGGCGTCTGCAAGCGCGCGATGATCTCCTTCGCCGTGATCATGTCTTTCGACGCCTGCCCGGCCCGGGTGTCACGATCGACCGCCACGGCGTGCAGCCGCCAGGTGGTCAGGTTGTCGGGAAACGGAACATCGACCTCGACGCGACCGTCCGAACCGGTATGGGCGTGGGCCGTCCAGACCACCGTATCGGCGAACTCCTTACGCAGCGCGGGTTTTGCGAAGCGCTCCGCGTCGGCCATAAGCGAGTCTTCGTCCTTGTCATACATCGCTTCCAGCGGTGCTTCCGCCCCGGCTGCCAGTTTCTCATGCTGGGACGCCTCCTCGATAGCGAACCGCGCAGAGACGCCCGGGACTTTAACGTCAAGGATGTTCGTTCCCGTATTTACGCCGTGTCTTCGACGTTCACCGTAGAAATACTTGTCCACCGCCTGGCGAAACTCGGGCTGGATGTAGCAAACGCTCGAATCCAGTACCATCACCGCCACCTCGGCCTTAGCCGGTCTGGCTTCGTGATCCCTCACCGTCACGGTGGCTGTGGTGTGGCTGCTCGGCTTGAATTCGCGTCCCTCGGTATCGATCGTCACGTTCAGCAATTGATGCGTGGGTGGGACCGTTACGTCCCGATCATCTTGAAATATCGTGTGACGAGCGACCAGGGCGGCGCTGAGCCGGAAGTTGGGAACGTGTCGGCGGGTGATCGGCATCTCGACGATCGTGCTTGCGTCACGCACGACGACGATCTGGTGGCCAAGCAGATCATCCGCCTCGACCGTCAGCAGCACGTAGGCGCTGTCATGCCGGGTGTTGATCAGTATTCTGGCCGTGTCACCCTGCTCGTAGTATGGCTTATCGAGAACCAGCTCGACGTCGCGATATGCAAACCGGTCGTAGCGCCCGCCCTGCCTGGCAATCCACACGTCGCACCGTCCGACCGGTTTCAGGTCGTCAGGCTCATTGGGGGCGTTCGCCCTGACGATTATCCGAAACGGCCCGGCTTCGTCGGCGACGTATCGAAACACGCCGTCGCCGGGCACGCCGACACTGATCTTGTCCGACGCGACCTGATCGCCCGGCGTATACTCCGATCGCTCGTCCTTGATCGTGCGGTGAAGGCGGTAGACCTCAGCCGTACCGTCAAAGGACACGGGCCCGCCGTTGGCGTCGCGAGCGACCACGTCAACGTGCACCGTGTCGCCGGGCTGATACATGTTTCGTTGCGGCATCAGCGTGATCCAGAAGGGTCGCCTGGCCACGATGATCGAACCGCGTCCCTCAATTACCCGCCGCGAACTGTCCGTCACTTCGGCGTCTATCGTATAGCGCACGTCCACGTCGGGCGTTTGTTCGAACGGCTTCGCCTCGAACGAGATCACGGCTTTTCCGCCGGCGTCGGTAACGGCATGACCGGTGGCGACGAGGTCGCGCCGCAGGGGGCGATGATGCCACGGCGCGAAGCGATCCGACAGGTCTCTTGTCGCCGGCAACGGCCCGGAGCCGTCAAAGAGCCACGGGCACGGCCACGTCGGGCGGTCGCGCGGGTAATGGACACCGCGGTGAATCTCGTAGCTGATCTTTGCGTCGGCAACCGGATCGCCGAAGTAGTATCGGGCAACAATCTCAGCGTTTACCAGATCGCCCAGGCGGTAGCTGGACTTGTGTGGCGTCACCGTCACCTCGAACTCCGGTTTGCGATACTCCTCGACGCGGAATTGCGCCCCCGCATTGCCCCATGCGAACGTCTCGCCGTCGATTTCCACTTCCATGCGGTACAGTCCCAGCGCCGGTTCCGTCGGGATTCGCCAGGAACCCGACACGCTGCCGTCCGCGTTGGAGGCCTTGGCGACTTCATAAGCCACCTCGCCCTGCGGCGTTCGGACGCGCGTGATGACCTTCTTGTGCGACGGCGTCTCATACCCGCCCTCCGCGTTGAGTCGCACGGTGTGTTTGAAGTGTACGGTCTGGTCGGGGCGGTAGACCGGTCGATCGGTGAACGTGTAGACCCGGAAGGTATCACCGGACCACCCCCCTCCGAACCAGGTGTCGCACACCGCGATGTGCTCACCGTGTTCGATCCAATAGGTGAGGCGGCCATCCTCGCCGGGTTCGGGCTTTCTCGCCTGACGGTACAAGAATACGCCGGCATCATCGGTCTTGGTGGGGGCGGCGGTCGTCTTCTTGCGACCGACGCCCACCCACACGTCCACCCCGGACACCGGCTCGCCCGTCCTGCCGTTGACGACCCAAAGCACGGATTGTTGACGACCCGTCTTGGCGATGCCCACGAGGTCCGAGACGATGATCTGGAATACCCGGCGTGCCTGGCCGCCGTACAGACCCGACGCTTGGGCTACGCCGACGTAAGCACCCGCATCTGTCACCGGGAAGCGCGACGGCTTGTCTGCATCGCCGTCACTTCTGTGGACGACATGCTTGCGTGTGGCGGGGATTTGCAGCGTCCACGCAACGACGGGAATTGCCCGGCCCGGTTGCCATTGGCTCAGTGACCTTGGGTCTTTGCTCAGGTCGATCAGTGCATCCAAGCCCACCCGGTAAACCTTGAAGTCCACCACCTCGATGTTTCGCACCTGCCAGTGGATTTCGGCGTGCTCTTTGCTGGGGACGGGGCTTTCGGGGCGGACGACCAGGATGGGCGATTGGATGCGTACGATCTGGTTGGCGGCACGGTTGGCCAGTGGCGATTTTCGCCCGGCTGCTTTCGCCGCCCGTTTGTACGCATCGACCGCCCCGGCGTAATCCTGCCTGCGCCTTTCCAGTAGGCTTCCAATGTCAAAATGAGCCTGGGCGGCTACGTCACCGCGTGGTTGGCGCTCGACGATCTGCCGATAGAGCTTGATCCCCCGATCCACGTCGCCCGGATCGATGTAGATTTGCCGTGCAAACAGCAGGGCTTTGGCCTGGAGTGCTTCAATGATGATCGCGTCTGTCGGTTCGAGCGAGATCGCTCGATCGTAGCAGGCGGCCGCCTTGTCACGCTGAAACTTGCGGGATGCCCGCCAGTCAGCGGGCGCGGGCGGGGGTTGAACGTCCTGTGAGCCGGGCCTCGTCCACTGCTGAGGCGGGAACCGAACGAACGCTCGACCGCGGGCGATCAGAGCCCGGGCAGCCGCGTCCACGTTGCCCGCAAGGCGCTGAAGCTCGGCGATGGTTTCATAGTGATTGATGGCCAAGTAGCCGTATTGCGGCGCCCGGTCCGCGACTTTGGCCAGGACCTGGTGCAGATCGACCCGCCCACCCAAATCCTCGTGCGCCTCGATCAAGGCCTCCAGTTCCGCAACGCCGTCGTCCCATTGCCTCAACCCGATCAGCGACCTGGCCCGAATGACGGCGGCGTCACGTCGCCTGGGCGTCTGGTCGGGTTGTTTGAGGAATGCGTCCGCGTGTTCGAGTGCGACACGGTAGTTGTGTCGCTCGAACGCTTCACGCGCCGACTTCAGATGATCCGGCGGGGCGCCGCGCTGCCCGTGGACCGTCAATGACGCGGTGCCTGCAAGAAACGCAGCAAGGGAAACGAGTCGGATTAGGCGGCCAGAGATGCGCACGGCTGGTTCTCCTGGGGCTGTTAATCTCACCGGTCCTATGTCCGTTTGGACGCGGGACCTGGGGTATCGGTTCCCAGTCCGCGTCTGCCCTGGAAGGCAGGTTAGCGATTTGCGAAGGGTGGTGCGAGCCGGCGTGGGAGGGCAACAATTCTCGTAACCGTTCACGGGCTTCTTATCAAATCCTGGAGGGAAAATACGCCGACGTCCGATAATGGCGAACATGACTGGACTTGAATCATGCACGAATGCTGAGTTGATCGCAATCATCCTGCGGTTGGAGGAGGCGGTTTGAGGAGCAGGTTGCCCGCTTGGAACAGCGTGTCTGCGACCTGGAAGCAGAGAACGCCAGGCTCCGCAAGAAATCATCGACATCCTCCAAGATTCTCCAAGCCGCCTTCCAGTGATATGGTCAAGCCTCCGAAGGCCAAGGGTAAACGCAAGAAACAATAACGGAAGATCGTCGATCGTGAGGCGGGCGCGCGTCGGGTGACACGGCGCGTCGGGCACAACACATGCTTACCGAGTGTGCGCGAAAGCATCGCCTGCAACGAGCCGTCGTGGAACGAACAGGCGGATCATTTGTGATCTCGGGTGCATGATAACGTGTTGGGCGGTGATTTCTTGAATCACGGCGGGATCGGTAAGGGCGTAGAGCAGTGTGGATTCATCGATCTTGTGCCGTGCGTCGTGTTCGCCGAAGAAGTGGGCCAGTGCGTCATAGCGTGAACAGCTCGTCTGACCGACCTGACCTTCATCGCCGTCCTGCGGCGAGTATAGAAGTCTGTAATCGTTCGTGGTGAACAGCGGTCGATCGGGCTTTGCCCAGCGCAGGGCGTGTCGTTTCGGCGTCCGTTCGATCACCACGCGCTGATGGTTCTCGGTCCCGGCCAACGTCAGCAGGCACGGCGCCGCCAGCCGCTGCTCTTTGAGCATCTCAAGGGCCGAGTCGAAGCCGTCCGCGTCCTCTAGCACCCGCCGCAGGTGCAACATCGTCGGATACCCCGTCTTGTCGCACCCTTCGGGGCTGGTGACGGCGTTGAGCACGACGGCGAACCCGCGTGCGGACAGGCCCGTCACCACACCGATCGCCCCAGGCCAACCTGCGTTTGCCCACGCCAGTTCGCCCCGTCTGTAACACCGCAGCAGATAACTCGTCTGTGCCAGAACATCCTCCGGCAGCCAGTCCATGTTTCGCGCCACGACCGGCCCGTGGGGCGACGGCAGGGCCACAGTCGAGCAACCCAACACCATGATTGCCAGGTCGTAAGAGACGTTGGCGAGCGTGACCTTCCGCCAACTGACACCCGCGCGACGGGCGAAGGCGCGAGCTTCGCGGTGGAATCGGTTGTGCGTCTTTACGCGGACGTAGTCCGCCAGCAGCCGGGCGGGCAACGGCACCTCCTTCATCACGGCGTCCAGCAGCCGTCGCCCCCCCCCGACCGCTTCGTCCGGGATGTCGTCAAGACGACGCTCGACCGGCTTGTCGAGATCCAGGTCAATTGTCGGTCGTTCAATCCACGGTAACACGGTAAACCTCTCGCCTGCCGGTCGCGGCGCCTGGTGCGTTTCACGTGGATAAACCCGTCCGCTCAACCACACAACACCCGCACCGCCCTCGGCAGCACGTCGTATCGGATGTGACGTTATCAGGAGACGCTCTGGTCCTCAAGATCCCGGTTGCAGCGCGGGCGCGCCGTTCGGGCGAGGGTCGGTCGAGCGCGGCGAGTTGTATCCGCCGCACGAATGCGGGGGCGGGCACGTATGCTGGGGAGGGCAAAGATTCTCTTTGCCCGCCGGCGCCCGCTTCAGCCCCGCTGAGCAAAGTGGAACTTTGCTCTACCCACATCCCGGTTGCAGCGCGGGCGCGCCGTTCGGGCGAGTGTCGGTCGAGCGCGGCGAGTTGTATCCGCCGCACGAATGCGATATCATGACGGTGGAAGAGCCGAGGTAACAATGCCGCAGGATAAGCCAAAGTCCAAACCAAAGATGGATGACACCACGCCGCGCGGGCTTGACCTCTCCGGCCGCCACGTCGCGGCGATCGTCATTATGGCGGCGATGTTCACAGCCGCGTTGGGTGCTCGGAATGTGATCCGGGCACACTGGTGGACCTGGCGGCTGTCTATTTGTGAAAGCGACGTGCAGCGCGCCGCATACGTCGGCAGACTGCAAAGTCTGGGCACGACGGCCGTGGGGCCTTCGATGTCTCTCTCAACCGATCCGGATCCAGACGTCCGGCTTGCCGGCGTGCGAATCTGGCGGACGATACCTGACGAACGCTCGGTCTCCGCGATGGCCCTGCTGGTCGGCGATTCGGATGCCCGTGTCCGGCGGGCGACCATTCTGGGTCTGGGCGATTTGGGTACACCTTCAGCGATCGAGCTCTTGAAAGATGTCATAGGATCAGACAACGAGCGGGATGCCATGATCGCGGCGGCGGCTCTTGGACGAATGCGCTCTCAGGCATCGGCGCCGGTGCTTGCGCGGGCGTTGCAGTCCAGCCGACACGCCGGTGTTAAGGTGCAGATCATCGAGTGCATCGACCAGGGGCGGCGGATCGATCTGATCGGAGCGTTGATCGACATCCTTGAAGACACGGCAGTATTCTCAGGGCTGACGGAAGGGCAGATTCATGCTCAGCGAGTATTTGCAGCCGTGCGGTCGGACGCCGCCGCGCAACTGGGGGATGATGGAAGCCGGACGTTGGAGATGGAGACTTCACACGTCGTAGGCCGGCGTGCGGCCGACACACTGCGTACGCTTACAGGACAGTCGTTCGGATATGACGTCGGCGACGCAAAGGCCCGGTCGGCGGCAATTCTGTGCTGGCGGGATTGGCTGGCATCGTCGCAGTTGCAGGCTGTGTTCGACCCAAGTGTCCCATAATGGCTATACCGCCGCCTTGCCTGAATCGATCCAAACGTAGAATCGAGTTGGGCGGCTGCGCCATTGTCCTGACGCCGGTTTCCTTTGTCGTTCGTCGATAAGGTCATATGACGGCACGCTGTGCAGGAGAATCCCGAAAATGACCTCGAAGCTCTTAGACACGGCTCATCAGCGCGTGCTGGTCCTCGACGGGGCCATGGGCACAAGCGTCCATTCCTATAACCTGCCTCTATCAGATTACCGTGGCCTGGAGAACTGCACCGAGATTCTGGTGGACACGCGGCCCGACGTCGTGCGTGAAATCCACCGTTCGTTTCTGGCCGTCGGGTGCGACGCCGTGCTGACCAATACCTTCGGCGCCAACAAGATCTTATTCGATGAGTCTGGCATCGCCGATCGCACGCGGGAACTCAATCGGCGGGCGGCGGAACTGGCGCGGGAAGCTGCGACGGAGTTTGATCGCCCAAACCAGCCGCGTTTCGTGATCGGCTCGATGGGGCCGGGGACTAAACTGCCGTCCCTCTTGCAGACCACCTGGGACAAGCTGGTTGACAGCTACCGCGAGCAGTCGCGGGGTTTGCTTGACGGCGGCGTGGACGCGGTCGTGGTGGAAACCTGCCAGGACATCCTGCAAGCCAAGTCCGCGATCGTCGGCACCGTTGATGCCATGAAAGAGTCGGGTATCGAAGTGCCCATCTTCTGCACGGTCACCATCGAAACGAGCGGGACCATGCTGCTTGGCACGGAGATCGGGGCAGCGCTGGTCGCGTTGGAGGCATATGATCAGGTCGTCGGCATCGGGATCAATTGCGCCACAGGCCCGGCGGAGATGAGCGAACACGTTCGCCACCTTAGCGCTCACTGTGATCGGATGTTGATCGTGCAGCCCAACGCGGGCCTGCCGCAACTGGTCGACGACGAGCCACACTACACCCTCACACCGGATGAGCTTGCCAGATGGCTGCTCGAGTTTGTCGAGGTGGACGGCGTGAACATCGTCGGCGGTTGTTGCGGTACCACGCCGCAACACCTGGCGGCTGTGGTCGATGCCATCGGCAAGCGGGCACCGAAGAACCGTACGATCACCAGTGAACCGTCGGTGTCGAGCGTCTACCAGGCGGTGGCCCTGCGGCAGGACACAGATATCCTGGCAATCGGCGAGCGCGCCAACGCCAACGGTTCGAAGATGTTTCGCGACATGCTGGCAGCGGGCGATGAGGACGGCATGGTGCAAACGGCCCGCGAGCAGATCCAACACGGCAGCCACTGTCTGGACGTGTGCGTCGCCTGTGTCGGGCGCAACGAGGAGGCGGACATGTCGACCGTGATCAAGCGGTTCGCCACCGAGGTCACGGTGCCGCTGGTCATCGACAGCACCGAGGCCGGCGTCATCGAGACCGCCCTGAAGTTGGCCGGCGGCAAGTGCGTCATCAACTCGATCAACCTTGAAGACGGCGAAGAAAAGCTGGACAAGGTCTGCCGTCTGGCCAGGCGGCACGGCGCGGCCCTGATCGCGCTGACCGTCGACGAACAAGGCACGGCCAAGACGGTGGACCGCAAGGTTGAGATCGCCCGCCGCATCCATGATCTGGCGACAAGCCGCCACGGCATCCGGGCCTGCGATCTGATCTTCGACCCGCTGACCTTTACCATCTGCACCGGCAACGAGGAGGATCGCCGGCTGGGTCTCGAGACGCTCGAAGCCCTGCGCAGGATCAAGGAGGAGCTGCCGGGCGTACACACGCTGCTGGGTGTGTCGAACATCAGCTTCGGCGTCAAACCGCCGGTGCGTCGCGTGCTCAACAGCGTGTTTCTACACTTTGCGCGTGAGCAGGGCCTGGACGCCGCGATTCTGCACGCGGTTGGCATCTTGCCGCTGTTTAAGATCCCCAAGCAGCATCGCAAGTTTGCCGAGGACTTGATCTTCGACCGCCGCAGCGAGGGGTATGATCCGTTGCACGCTTTGCTCGAGGCACTGGCGGACGAAGCCGTGGACTCCGAGCCCAAGCGCGAGCCCTCGAAGGATGTCGCCGAGCGCCTCAAGAGGCGGATCGTCGACGGAGACCGCCGCGGGCTCGACGAAGATATCGAAGAAGCGTTAACCACATACCCCCCCCTGGAGATCGTTAACGACATCCTGCTGGACGGCATGAAGACCGTGGGCGATCTGTTCGGCGCCGGGCAGATGCAGTTGCCGTTCGTGTTGCAGTCGGCCCAGACCATGAGGGCGGCGATGGGCCACCTCGAGCCGCTGATAGAGAGTGTCGATGGGCGTAGCAAAGGATCGATCGTGCTGGCCACCGTTCGCGGCGACGTTCATGACATCGGCAAGAACCTGGTCGACATCATTCTGACCAACAACGGGTATACGGTGCACAACCTGGGCATCAAGCAGCCGATCAACGCCATCATCGACGCCCACCTGGAGCACCGGGCGGATGCGATCGGCATGTCCGGCCTGTTGGTGAAGTCCACCGCGGTCATGCGCGAAAACCTGGCAGTGTTGAACGAGCGCGGGATCACCGCTGCGGTGATACTCGGCGGAGCGGCGCTTACGCGAAAGTACGTCGAAAGCGAGCTGCGCCCGGAATACAACGGCCCGCTGTGCTACGCGAAAGATGCGCTCGAAGGGCTCCATCTGATGGACAAGCTGATCAGCGGCGAAATCGCCGAGACGGCGATGGCCCGTGCGGGGAAGCCGGTGGCGGTCCGCGCCGCAGGCCACCCGGGGGTGACCGACGCCAAGCTCCGCACCCACCGCCAGCGCGGCGGAGCCGGCCCGCCGCATCGTCACCCCCAGGTCGTGCCGCCTAAATCGGATATCTCGCGCACCGAACCGGTTCCACAGCCGCCGTTCTGGGGCTCACGGGTCGTCGAGCACATCGACCCCGAAACCGCGCTGGCATACCTCAACGAGAACATGCTGTTCCAGGTGCAGTGGGGATACCGCAAGAACCGCCGCCTGCCGGAGGATTTCAGGCGCCATATCGACGACGTGGTCCGGCCGATCTATCGCGATCTGCTGGCATGGTGCCGGCGCGAAGAAATCCTCAGACCACAGGCAGTCTACGGTTTTTGGCCTTGCCAGTCCGACGGCGATACGCTGATCGTCTATGACCCCCACGACCGCACGCAAGCGTTGGAGACGTTCGAGTTTCCACGGCAGCGTAAGGAACCATACTGGTGTCTGAGCGATTTCTTCCGTCCGATTGAAAGCGGCCAGTACGACGTCGTGGCGTTTTCTATTGTCACGGTCGGCCGAAAGGTCGGTGAGGTCGCCCACCAGATGTTCAGCGCCGACCGCTACAAGGACTACCTTCACCTCCACGGCCTGAGCGTCGAATGCGCTGAAGCGACGGCCGAGTATCTCCACAAGCGGATTCGTATCGAGTGGAGCATAGCCGACTCGGCTGTGGAGAGAAGCATAGCCGACTCGGCTATGAAATGGAGCATAGCCGACTCGGCTGTGGAGAGGAGCATAGCCGACTCGGCTGTGGGATGTGACCAGGACCCGAGCGACCTTCAAGACATCTTTAAGCAGAAGTACCGAGGCTCACGCTACAGCTTCGGTTATCCCGCCTGCCCGCGACTGGAGGATCAGGTCAAACTCTGGCCGTTGCTCCAGCCGGAACGCATCGGCGTGACGCTCTCGGAAACCTTCCAGCTTGAACCGGAGCAGAGCACCACTGCGCTCATCACACACCACAGGCAGGCGAAGTACTTCAACGTGTTGTAGGAGAAACAAGAGACAAAACAAGCCGCCCGGAAATGGGCGGCTTGTCGGTCGTGTTTGTGTTGTCGGCCTGGCGGCTACGACTTCCGCCGCCTCGCCCGGCGGCCCACACCTGAGCCCGCCGAGTCTGCCTTTCGCCTCCGTGTCGTGGGGGGGGGGGTACCCCACAGACAACGGGGGTTGCTTCACGGACACGTGAAGTTCTTGGAGACGGGGCACTCCACGATCTCCAAGACATGCGGTCCAGCCACAAGGCCGCTTGTCTTGAGCTTCGCCTTGCCCTTGTTGTTGGTGGTCTTCTTCACGTCGGTACCCGGATTACGATCCAAACGGAAGGTCACCGCCGTATTCGGCTGGCCTTTTTTCAGCGTGGCCTTGAGCTTCCTCACGCCCTTTCTGTTCTTCGTGCACTTGGCTTTGAGCGTCTCCTTGCCGGTGCAGGGGCCGGAGTAGTCGCAGATCTTCTCTTGAGACCAGTCTGAGGAGGTCATAAGGCCTGAGTCGACCGTTCGCACGCTCCAGTAGTAGGTCCCCGAAGGCACATTAAGGACCGGACCGGTGGCCTGATGTACGTTGCCAATAAGCGGGCTGCCGTAGGTGCCGGATACTACGTCATTGGCGCCGGACGAAGTGCCGACCCGCAGACAGTAGTACAACCCCGCCGCAGGTGTCTGGGCATCGGACGCGCCGCTGAAGGTCAGTTGCAGTCCGCCAACTGACTGGCAGTCAAGATCCGTCGGCTCTGACGGCGGGGTGTTCAGCTCACCGCCGATGTTCGCGTATTGATCCGCGTAGTCGGCGGTCCAGCTCGAACCGGTCAGGAAGAAGTCCAGGTTGCCGTCGTCCTCCACGTCGGCGAAGCTCACCGAGCCCTCCCGAACGCCGTCGAACGAAAAAGCATGGGCGAACCCTCCACCGGTGTTCTCGTAGATTCTAGTGTACAAACCTCCACCGTCATACCCACACGAGGCGAAGTCCATGTCGCCGTCGTTGTCGTAATCACCCCACGCGCACGAGCTGCGGTAGAGGCCCTTGAGACCGGCCGCCTGGGTCATCCCACCGGCCCCGTCGTTCTCGTAGATTCGGGTCACGTGGTTGCCCGCGATATTCTGGTTGCCGGTGATGCCCAGGTCGAGGTCGCCGTCATTGTCGTAGTCACCCCAGGCCGTGTCCGAGAGATACACGCCGGGGATGCCGTGGTTCCCGTCATTGGTCAAGGTGCCGACCGGGTCGTTCTCATAGAAGATCGTCCGGGGGTTGGCACCGTCGTGGCCGGTCACCACCAGATCCAAGTCGTCGTCGCCGTCCCAGTCGCCCCAGTCGGCCGAACCGCCTGTCAGCCCCGTGAGCGACTGGTTGGTGTCCTCTTTCAGCGTACCGACGGGGTCGTTCTCATAGAGGATTGCGACTCGCTTGTCACCGTCGTACCCCTGGAGGTAGAGATCCAGGTCGCCGTCGCCGTCGTAGTCACCCCAGGCCACCGATGCGCTGCTTACGCCGGTCAGGACCTGTTGTGTGTCCCAGGTGAACAGACCCGTTCCGTCGTTGTTGTAGACGCGGGCGCTCGGCTGCGGCGTTCTGTCGGTCCCGACCGCAGCTAGGTCGAGGTCGCCGTCGTTGTCATAATCACCCAAAGCCAAGGCGCCGCTTCCCGTACTTTGGACGCCCCAGAGTTTCACGTGGAAGTGCAGAGCTCCATTGTGGTTATGCACGGTTTTGAGCGTCGCGTTGCCTTCTTCCTCACCGCAGACAACCACGTCGAGATCTCCGTCGCCATCCAGGTCGCCCCACTGGGCATCACTCAGATAAAGACCCTTCAGCGGGTAGGGCTTGCCTCGCCCGTCGAAACCGCGCGGCAGCTCCAAATAGCGGCGGTAATAGACCTGCGACCCGCTGTCCCAGACGGTGTGCATGTTGCCGTTGTCGTTGGCTGCGATATCCTTTCTTGCACCCGATCCAATGTTCGTCTCCGTTCCCGGTCCGGTGGAGACGAGGATGCTGCCTTCGCGGGAGTAGATCGTGGTCGCGTAGCCGGTATAGAAGCGGCTCCCGTCCATTTCGCCGAGCCCCCCCCCGTTTCCGATGGATACCGGGTTGGACCAGCCCTGCCCCGAAAACGGGTTCATGTACCGGTGCAGAGGCCCCTGCGGTGCGCTGCCCCCTCGCGTTGCGTGGAAATCCGGCCCGCCGGTGGCGGCGATGGCGACACTGCGCCAATCCACGTTCTGCTCATGCCACAGGGGGTACCTCCAGGTCCAGGTGTCCTGGTCGCCGTTGGAGATGCTATAGCTGGCGTAGGCCCAGACGTCCGGCCAGTCCACCTCGACCCAGACGATGCACAGGGCGGTGTTGTCGTCTGCCATCGTGCCCGCGGCGATTCGAGCGGACATCTCCTCCCGATTCGGCGGGGCGTGCTTGCTGGTGAGGTTCTGCGTCAGCGGGTCCCACGACACGCCGTTGTCAAAGCTCCGGCGGAAGAGAATGTCGTAGTTGGGATCCTTTCTTATCCAGATCACAAAGAGGCCGTCCTCGGCCGCTGCCACCTCCGGTTCGTACCCAAGGGTGTTGGGGTTCGTCAGCTCGGTGGGGCCGATGAAAGTGTCCCCATTGTCGTGGCTCCTGAAGTGCATGATGCGGTAGCTGTGCATGCGGAAAACGATGTGCACGTTCTCGTCCGAGACCGAGATGCGCGGCTCCAGGATGCTGCCACTGCTATAGACCTGCCGGATCGGTTCCCAACTCCTGCCGCCGTCGCTGCTCCTGCGGTACATGAGCTTCGTTACCTCGTCGTTGGTCCAGACGACGTGAACCCAGGGTCCCTTGACCGCCACCCGCGGCTTGCCCCAACCGCTGCCGCCGGAGATCACCTCGGCCGGCTCCCAACCGGCCAGGGCAGGCGATGCAAGAGCGAGCGCTCCGAGCATGACGGCCACGAAGGCGAGCGCCTTCGCGGCTGTTGGCGAGACGATTTTTCCGAGCTGCTCCCAATCCCGGAAGTGGTCGGAATTTGACGGCCGGTTCTGTTGTCGGTTCTGTGTCGAAAACATGGTTTACCTCCTTCACTTACACTGCATGTCTTACTGTCTGTCCTGTTCTCCTGCCGGCGGCAGCCTCGAAAGGTGAGCACCGCCCACCTTCACATCCGGTCAATTCCGCCGGCCGACGGACCCACGCGGCCCGCCAAGGTCTAAATCGCGAACGGTGCCGTTAGGCGGCGCGCTTTTTCTAGTTTTTTTCCAGTTTCTCTGGGCGGAAGGTGGTGGCGTCGGCAAGCAACGTGTCCAGACGCCACTGGGCCAGCTCGTACTCGTTCATGGGAGTCCCAAGGGCCGTGTCGGGGTCGAACTCCACGCCCGTGTCCATGCACTGCTGGAACCATTGGCGGGCCTTGAAGCGTTGGTCCAACAGCAGGCAGACATCCCCGGCGTAGTAGCAGGCCTCACAGACGTGCTCTGGGTTCTTGCGTGCCTGGGCGTGGGCGACCAGCGCCTCGGGTGTGAGCTTGCCCGCCAGGCAAAGGAAGATCTGGCGTAGCCAGGAGGGGTTCTCAACATCTTGCAGCGCGGCCTCGAGGACGTCCTGGGCCTCGCCGCGCCGGCCCAGCTCGCGGAGGATGAGAAACCGCCGGGCATCTGAATAAAACGGTCGGCCCAGAAGAACGCGGACCCGGCGGTAGTCTGTCAACGCTTCCTCGGCGCGACCCAGGATCCACAGGGGCGTGGCCCGCTGATAGAAATGCCAGACGTTGGCGGTTGATTCGTTCTCGAGTTCGATTCTTGTGGTGTAGTCGTCGACCGCCTTGTCATACTCCCTGACCCGCCGGTAGGCATGTGCGCGGTAAAGATACGCATCGCCGGGGTTCTCTGTCGTGTTTATGATCCGGGTGTACTGTTCGATGGCCTGCCGGAAGCGGCCCTGCCTTGCATGGACTTGCGCTTTCAGGTGCATCCAGTCTGACGGATCGCACCCCAGCTTGATGAGCTTGTCAGCGCCTCGGACTGCGCCCTCCAGATCGTTGGTCTCAATCCGCAGGTAGGTCAGCCGCTCCCAGGCCAGGGTGTGCGAAGGATCGATCCGCACGCTCTGCCAGGCGTACTGCAATGCCTTTGACAGATCGAGGGTGGCGAACGAACGCACGTACCAGGCCTCGGCCGTGTCCGGCGGTTGGCGCTTTTCCTGCCCCTGCAATGTGTCGGCCCGTTCCGTGTTGCCCGCGTCGCGATGGATCTCCACCAGCAACGCGCGGCAAGCCCATCGCGACGGATCCCGGGCCAGCTCATCTTCGAGAAACCGGATGGCGTCCTCTTGCCATTTGTTCCGGTACAGCGCCTGAGCCCACAGCAGGCGGGCTTCCGGTAGTTGGGGATATTGCGCGTGGAAAGTCTGGGTCACACCCAACACGCGAGCCACCTCCCCACCCTCCAGTGCGCGCTGGTGCAGCAACATGCGCTGTCGAGCTGCGGCCAGGCGCTGCTGCTTCGATCGTGATTCGGCCAGCAGACCGACCAGCGCCAACACCGCGACCGCAGCAGCCACCACGCCGAGGGCGACCCCAAGGCGGTGCTTGACCAGCTTTTTCCGCAGGACATAGAGGCTGCTGGGCCGCCGGGCAAGGATCGGCTCGCCTGCGAGGTATCGTTCAATGTCCTGGGCCAACTCACTGGCGGACTGATACCGGCGTGATTTGTCCTTCTCCAACGCCTTGAGGATGATCGTCTCCAACTCGCGATCGATCCGGTCTGAGACCGAAGACGGTGGGGTCGGCGGGGTTTCCATGATACGCTGGATGACCTGCGAAGGCGGGCCCGTTGTATCGAGCGGCAGCGAGCCGGTCAGGGCCTCGAACAGCATCACACCCAACGCGTACACGTCCGTGCGGGCGTCGATCTGGTCCGGCACGCCCGTCGCCTGTTCCGGAGAAAGGTACGAAAGCGTGCCCACGACCTGTCCAGGTAGGGAGACGTTGGTGGACTCGGCCTCCTCAGCGTCGGCCCGATCAATGGCCTTGGCCAGACCGAAATCCAGAATGTGGGCGTTTCCCTCGTCGTCAATCAGTATGTTGGAGGGCTTCAGATCGCGATGGACCACGCCCTGACCGTGGGCGTATTCGACGGCCTCACAGATCTGCATGAAGACGCCCAGCATCGTGCCGAGATCGGGCTGCGACGTCGAGACGTAGCGGTCCAGACGGATGCCGGCCACGTAGTCCATGGCAAGGTACCGCTGCCCCGCGACCTCTCGGCTCTCCAACACCTTGACGATGTTGGGGTGCTGGAGGCGGGCGGCCAGTTCCACCTCTCGCTCGAAGCGCCGCCGGGCCGACGTGGAGGCAAATGGACCGCCCACCATGACCTTCAGGGCTACGATACGCTTGGTGGAAGGCTGGAGCGCTTTGTAGACCACCCCCATGCCACCGCGCCCAAGCCCCTCGATCAGATTGTACCCCTCGACGGTAGGCAGTTCCGCCGCCGCGCCGGGGGCTTCACCCTCTCCGGCGTCTCCCGTCCGCGTGCACGCCTTGTCGATCAGGGGCAGGCCTGCCAGGTATAGTCCCAGTTCCTCGGCAACTTCGGGGTGGTCGGCCACAAAACGCTCGGGCGTAAGGTCCCCGTCGGCCCGGCGGCGGTCGAAGAATTCACTCACCAGCCCGGAGATGCGCTCGTCGGGCTCCACGTTGCCCTGGGGTGAGGACATATCAATACCCCTGTCTACACCTGCCGCAGATCAACTGCCGTACACCCAATCGTCCCTCTTAATCGTAGCGCGACCACAGCGTAGAGCAAAGATCATCTTTGCTCCATCTGGCAAATCATTTCGCCGGTCCACACGCAAATGGTATTATGATCCTATCCGAGAAATCCCGAGCCGCGTGCTTCAGCCCGCGCGAAGCCGAGTAATCCCGAGCCGCGTGCTTCAGCCCGCGCGAAACCGCGAAATCTAGGCAATTCGGATTGGCTCTACGAACACGCATGACGCTGGAAGATCAAGGGCCACTAAAGCCGATCGCCGCGGTTCGACGTTTCCGCGTCCCGGCGCCGTGACGATCGACGAGCGGTCAGACCATGACTGAGCACAGCCAGAACGACATCTGGGTCGCAGCGGCCCAACGCGGAGACCGCCTGGCTTTGGCCAAGCTGCTGGCTACGTGTCACCCTCGGTTGCGGGCCCGGGCCGAGGCTCGCATGGATGCGGCGATAAAGGCCAAAGCAGGCCCCGACGACATCCTCCAGGAAGTCTACATGGATGCCGCCCGGCAGATCGAACGGTTTGAAGACCGCGGCCCAGGCTCGTTCCTGAGTTGGCTGTATGCCATCCTGGACCACAAGCTAGCCGATGCACGACGAGCGGCGCACTGCAAGATTCGCGACGTCAAGCGCGAGATGCCGGCCCCGGGGGCGCCCACCGATTCATACTGGAATCTGCTTGACGACATCTATGCAGAGTCGGGCACGCCCAGCCGGGTCGTCAGGCGGGACGAGGCTCTGAGTGCTCTGGTGGCATGCCTGACCGATCTCTGTGAGACCCACCGCCAGGTCATTCAGTTGCGCTTCCTGGAAGGGCTTTCGGTGGAGGAGGTAGCCGCCCGGCTCGGCAAGTCCGAGGCGGCCGTTGTCGCCCTGAGAAGACGGGCCCTCCAAGTGCTTCGCAGATCAATGGACCGCCTGGGCGAATTCACTCACGGCCCGTAAGAACGGAAAAAACCGGTGTGTAGGAATTAGGCTTGACTGACCGAATTGCCTTGATTTCGCGACTTCGCGCGGGCTGAAGCCCGCGGCTCAGGTTGGCCCAAGGTCCTGAGCTATCGAGAGGATCCTACACGGCTTCAGCGATGGACCACCCGCCCTCATCGTCACAGCCGAGTCGGCTATGCTCCACTCGATGCGTCCCAAGACGAAACATCGGCCTCGCCGTGACCGATAAACCAGTGTCATGGACCGGACCGCCAACGAGTTGGTCGAAGTCGTTGAAACCAGTGGTCCGCTCCACGCAGGCGACACGCTGCCTGGTGTGTTGTGGCGCGACTGCCCAGTCCCGGGGTGGCAGGTCGCCCCGTTGGTCAACGAGCACAGGAACGATACTCGTGCCGCCGGTCCATCGCCAATCTCGCACGCCTTCTCCGTCGACGTCGAGGACTGGCAGCAGTCCGTCTACAATCGTCTCATGCCCGTCTCTGACCGCTTTGTTGCCCCGACGTACCGCGTAGCCGAGTTGCTCGATCGCCTCGGCACCCGCGCGACGTTCTTCGTCCTGGGCAACGCGGCAAGAAAGACGCCTCAACTGATTGCCGACCTGGCCCGCGCAGGCCATGAGATTCAGTTGCACGGCTACGATCACACCGAATTGCGTGAGATGACGCCCGATGCGTTCAGGCAGGATTTGATGCGAGCGCGCGGCATCATCGAGGGCGTCATCGGCACGGCTGTCACCGGCTACCGCGCACCGCGTTTCTCAATTGATCGAAGGAATCCCTGGACGCTGGACGTGCTCGCGGAGTGCGGCTTCAGATACGACTCGTCGATCTTCCCGTTGCGAATCCGCGGATACGGGATCGCCGGTTGGGTTCAAACGCCGCACCGCGTCCGCACCGCCGGTGGAAACGAGTTGGTGGAAGTCCCGGTAGCCGCCGGTGAAATTTTGGGCCGACGGTTCCCGCTGGGCGGCGGCGGTTACTTTCGACTGTTGCCGTGGGCGGTGATCCGGAAACAGTTTCACAAGATGGAAGACGCCGGCCGACCAGCCACGGTCTATTGCCACCCCCATGAATTCGACCCAGACGCGTTCGCTCAGTTGCCGTTTCGGGTGCCGCTGAGGCTTCGGCTGCACCAGGGCATTGGCCGCCGCGCCTTCCCCGGTCGGATCGAGAAGCTGCTGACTGAATTCCGCTTCGGCCCGATCCGCGATCTGATCCACGGGCACGTGGTCAAAACCGGATCAGCCCAGCGGTCAACTCTGGTGCCGCCGGCAGCTACATACAGTCACCCTGTGGTCAATACGGCGTGATTTCACTACCGCGTTGGACCGCCGCGCGCCGATAGTCCCATATTGATAGGTCTGCGCCGTGGGGTTCGCCTGACGAAAAGGGACGGGGAACGCAACCATGCTGCACCTGTGGGTTGCCATGACATTCTGGCTGCTGGTGATCGTCTTGACCGCTTGGGGCGTGTCCCAGCTCTGGGGCGGCATGATAAAACCCAAAACGTTCAACACGCTGCTGCTGCCCGGAACGCTGGTTGCCCAGACCGGGCATGTCGTCGGGCTGCTGGTCACCGGGGCGACCATCAGCAACACCACACTGATCAAGGATGACGAATCAGCAGCCCCGGAAACGACGAGCAATCCTCGCCCTCGCATTCCTATCCTCGGTCCGGTGATCATCGGCATCCTGCCGTTGCTGGCGTGCGCCGTCGGAGTCCTGCTGGTGGCACGCTATCTGAGCAATCCCATCCCCACCGGCCTGCGGGTGGACGTGGTGTCCGATCGGCTTCCCATCACGTTGGCCGGCTGGTGGCAGCTCCTTCGCGATCTGATCAGCCTGGTTGAATCTATGGTGGCTGCGATACTCAGCTCCAACCCGGCCAGTTGGCAGGTATGGCTGTTTGGATACCTGCTGGTGTGTCTTACGATTCGGATGGCCCCATTCCCCGGGTATCTTCGCGGATCGCTGGGGGCGATTGTCGTGCTGGGGGTGGGAGCGACCCTGATCACGCGCCTTTTTGATGTGGCCGACCCGCGCGTTCAGAGCGGCTGGGCGGTGCTCAACCTGACCGTGGCCACCCTGCTGCTCCTGTTGCTGACCAGCCTTGTCATCCGCGGCGCCGTGGGGCTTGTCAGGGTGTTGCGCGAAGACGGGTAGGGCGTGCTATGCACGCCTTACGTCTCAGTGCCGCAGCCGTGCTTTTAGCCTCCGCAGGAGGCGCCGGAATATAGCCCAGGGCGAAGCGCAGCAAGCCCTGGGTAGTAGTTGGTGCCGGACTATCCAAGCCCCCAACGGGGGCGACGGAAAGTGTTGCAGGACGACGCCCCGCCCCCACGCTGCCGGCACCACCGGCATCGCAGGATCGTCAAGGCCGTTGACGTAAAGCGGCCCCCGTCCGCCGTTTTTCAGGGTTCGGGATAGGGCAAGGAAACCGCGTAGCATGTTAGATACCACAGAGCAGCAGCGCAAGCTGGACGCTTTCCTCGTGGACAACCACGAGCTGGAGGCGCTTAACGCTCGTCTGGCCACGTTCAACCTTTTCCAGGTCTTACGCATCGCGCGTGCGGAAATCCGACACAGCAACGTGCTCGCGTGGCTGCTAACACCCGGCGAATCCCACGGTTTGGGCGATACGTTCCTTCGCCGGTTTCTGTCGCGCATTCTGATGGAAAACGACGAAATTGGCGTCAAACTCACGCCGGCCGGTGTGGAGTTGATGCCGTTCGGTGATGTCGAGGTGCTACGCGAATGGCACAACATCGACATACTGGTACACAGCCGAATCGGCAAATGGTGCATGCTGATCGAAAACAAAATCCACAGCAAGGAATCAAAAGGCCAGCTCCGCGAGTACAAAGAAACAGTCAAACACGAAATAACAGATGTGGAGATCATTCCCATTCTGTTGACGTTGGAGGGCGATGATCCGTCGGAGCAGGGCAAGGAAGCGGGGTATATTGCTTGGAGTCATGTGCAGGTACTCGAGTTGGCGGATCAAGTCATCGGGCAAAATCGCGCCCGCATTCCCTCCGACGCCGCCACGTTTCTCGCTCATTATCTGGATATTTTGCGGAGGCTCACTATGCAGGACGAGAAGTTAGTTGACCTGTGCAAGACGATATATCGCAAGCATCGCGAGGCCATTGACCTGATTATGGAATACGGGGGTTCCTCCCAGTTCATGGATGCCTGTGAGGTGCGTGTAAAAGAGCTTGTTGAGTGTGAGTTTGTCAAGAACACCGGGCAAATGCTATGGTTTCTTCCAATGGAAATGGCGCGGAACCTGCCCACCGTGAAACTGACCAAATGGGGGTTTCTGCCAAGACACGTGGGGATCTGTTGCTGGTTCATCTATCTCAAGAAGGCGGGCAAGCTGCAGGCAGTGATGGAAGTCGGCCCCATGGAGGACAACGGTCTGCGCGTGCGATTGCTCAAAGCTGTGAAGCAAGCGGGCTTCAAATTCAAGGAGAAGCCCGCCTTTAAGGAAGGGGGAAAGTTTACGCGGATCATCAGCAAGATTAAGAAGCTTCGGACCAATGAGGACGGCGAACCGGACGACGACCCCGATTACATCAAGACGGTCACCGAGTCCCTCTGGAAGGAGCTGTGGGACGAAGGCAGCAAGATCACGGAAGTCTTAAGCGGCTTCGACTGGAAAGGCCATGAGAGCAGGTAAGGCACGTCGGACGGGGTGGCCCGCCTTCTTTGAAGGTGGGGGACTTGATGATAGCGTCTGGTGTGATATTAGCGCGTCTGTCATCGTTTCCCCACCTCGAAACGAGGTGGGCCACCCGCCTCAGTGGCGTGGCGGCTCGTTATGGGCAACTCGCCAGAACTTTCTTTTCATCTCGCTGTGGATTGTCTTCACTCTACTGGCGATACCGGTGTTCCTCACATGCGTGTGCGATCGCCGTGCGCAAAGCGGTCGCGCCGGACGAACTTCGGGGACGTATGTGTATCGTTTTGATGGGAGCGATTGGATCGAGGAAGCCAAGCTTACAGCCTCCGACGGTGAAGTTCGCGATTTCGGTGTCCGTGTAGCGGCAGTTGTTCACTCAACAGTTGGTGTCCTTCTGCAGACCACACTCGCGGACTTGAACGGTGTGCTTGCCGGGGGGCGCATTTTTCCACTGTGCCTTTGCCCTGCCGTTGGGTTTGGCTTGCGCCTGTATGCACTGCTGGTCGTCGAGACAAAACGTCAGGGTTACGTCGGGCAGCCCCCTCCGCGTCCTAGCTTTGATTCTGTTCTGGCGGCATTTAGCCGCCAGCTTCTCGTTGTCGCTGCACTGGACGCCGGTGATGTCTGCTATGTATATTCCGCCGCCGGGGGGATCGGAGAAGAAGACCCAAAAACCCATCCGATTGCCGGACATGCCCTCGTGCCACACGGCTACGTATTCCAGTTTGCGATCCTCAAGTGTGTCGTCGAGGCTGAGAACCTTGAACAACGTGCCGCCGATTCTGGCGTAGATGCCTGACTGCCCGTCCTGGCCGTAACCCGTGAATGCCACGTTCGTCCCGGATATGACCGGGATGAGGAATCTACGGAACACGCCGTTGCCGTCAGGAATGGTCGTGTTCAGGTCGGCAACCACCTCGAGCCTGCCGTCGATGAACGCGTAGACGCCTTGTTCCGTCTCACCATCGTCCTCGCCATAGAACGCCACGTTGGAGCCCGACAGCGATACATCTTCGGCAAAATCTGAAAACGTCCCCAATCCTCCCGGGATGGGGGTGAGCCGCTCGGCGATCGTTCGGATTCCGCGCGAATCCCCATCGAAATGATAAATGCCTTGGCCGTGGGCGCTGAAACCCCAGAATGCCACGTCGTTTTCCCAGACGCCGGGTGCTCCTTCGCCGAAGAACACGAACTCGGTATTGCGACCGGGTACGGCAGTGCTTCTGTCGACGACGGTGGAAAGTGACCGACCGTCGTGGCGGTAGATGCCCGCCTCTTTGCGACCTTCCCCCGTGAAGGCCACGTAGGTACCCGATGAGCCGGGAGACTCGAATTCGCGGAATAGCTCCGATGAATCGGGAATCTGCGTGTTCAGGTCCGCGACGAGTGACAACACTCCATCTGTACTTCTGTAGATTCCCTCCTGTTCTTCCCCAAAACCGAGAAACGAGATGAACTCGTCGCCAACGGAAGCTCGCCACATGCGTCTAAAAGTCCCGGTGCCTTCTGGAATCGGGGTATTCGAGTCGGCGATCATGTTGAGCGACTCGCCGTCGCCCGCGTAGACACCGGATTCCGACTCGCCGCCTCCCGCGAACACGGCTTCGTTTCCTCTCAATCCTACGGAGAGTCCGAACCACGAGAAATTCCCGGTACCCTCCGGAATAGGCGTGTTCCAGTCGGCGATCTTCTTGAACGTCACAACGGGCGGACCGGCCGGCGCGGCCACCACCATTGCCAGTGAAACGAATAAAGCCAGCACGAACGTGATGGGTGACCTAGTCTTCATGGCTTTTTTCCTGTAAGAAAGCGTGGACGACGGTTCCCGTGCCACCTCCTCGCGACCCTTGACGAATTGTAACACAGCCCAAGTGTCCAGACAACCGGACCACGGACCCCTCCCGTCGGATTCGCACCTCGCAGCGGTGGCCGTAGGAATCGACTGCTCTCGCTTGCTTGCTGTCTGCGTGGCCTGTCTCAGCTCTTCGATGGCGGCGCGTATCACCTGGTCGGAAACCATGGTGCGCTCCGGGCATTCGGACGGGTGGCCCGCCTTCTTTGGGGTTTGTCGATTTAGTCCAAATCGGGTGGGGGACTTGATGATAGCGTCTGGTGTGATATTGCCACGTTGATCATCGTTTCCCCCACCTCGAAACGAGGTGGGCCACCCAACTCGTCTTCTTTGAAGGAGGACTTGATGATAGCGTCTGGTGTGATATTAGCGCGTCTGTCATCGTTTCCCCACCTCGAAACGAAGTGGGTCACCCGACGTTCGTCACCCACAAGGGGTGACGCTACACGAAATCGTAGAATCGTTCGTCACCCACAAGGGGTGACGCTACACGAAATCGTAGTTTGCTCTATGGGTTGCTTGCCCAGGCCGGCAACGAGCCCAGGTCAATCCCCAGCACCGGCACCGCGATCAGGTAGAACGTAGCCGTCACCAGGACCGCTCCTATGACATTAAGGATCAGGCCGGTGCGGACCATGCGACCCATGTCGATGCACCCGGAGCCGAAGACGATGGCGTTGGGCGGGGTGGCTACCGGCATCATGAAAGCGCACGAGGCGGAGATGGTGGCCGGCAGCATCAGCAACAGCGGGTTGACACCCATCGCCAGACTGACACCGGCCAGGATTGGCAGCATCACCTCGGTGGTGGCCGTATTGCTGGTAAACTCGGTCAGGAAGGTCATCAAAAGGCAGATGGACACGACAACAAGCAGCGGGTTGGTCACGCCCAGGGAGGCGAAGACGTTGCCGCACCACAGACTCAGACCGCTGGCGCCGACCCCGGCGGCAATTGAAAACCCGCCGCCGAAAAGCAACAGGATGCCCCACGGCAATCGCTTTGCCGTGGGCCAGTCCATTAGGGCCCGCCACTCGCCCGAATCATCTCGCCCCGCGGGAATCATGAACAGGATCACGGCCATCGTCAGGGCCACGGTGGCGTCGTTAATGTACCCGGCGTGAAACAGTACCCCCCCCCGAGACGCCAGCCAACACTCCAGCACGCCCGACCAGCCGTAATTGGCGTCGCCGATCGGGATGCTGCGAGTCATCCACAAAATCGCCGTCGCTGCGAACACCACCAGCATCGCGATCTCAGGCCGCCGCATCGGGCCCAAAGCACGCAGGTCGTCGCGGACGACCTCTCGACCCACGGGCATACGGGCCCGGCCCACGCGGCACGTGACCTTCACCAGAACCAGCCATACCACCGGCAGAAACACCAGCAGCAACGGCACGAAGATCACCATCCACTGACCGAAGCTGATCTCGCCTGCCTGGGGAAACAGTCGTGCGAACTGGCCCCGAAACGAGATGTTGGGCGGCGTTCCGATCGGAGTGGCGATCCCGCCGACACTGGCGGCATAGGCGATCCCCAGCATCAGCGCCGCCGAGAAATTTGCGTGTTCCTTCGCATCAGGCCCTTGCTGGGGGGGGGCAACGGCGGCGACGATGGCCAGACCGATCGGCAGCATCATCATCGTGGTGGCTGTATTGCTGATCCACATGCTCAGCACCGCGCTGGCGAGCATGAATCCCAGCACGATGGTCGACCGGCCGGTGCCCACCAGGCGAACAATGTGCAGGGCGATCCGGCGGTGAAGACCCCATCGCTCGATCCCCAGGGCTATGATGAAGCCGCCCATGAACAAAAATACGTTGCTGTTGGCGTACGGCACGGCCGCCTCTTTGATCGGAACGATGCCCACCAGCGGGAACAACACCAGCGGCATCAGCGACGTCACCGGGATCGGAAGCGCCACCGTGATCCACCAACACGCGACCAGGGCCGTTACCGCCGCCGCCGCCATCAACACCCGCGCCCTATCCTTGACGGCCAGTGTTATCGCCTGCCGGTACGCAGCCGAATCCGGTCCTGCGTCGGATTGTTTCGTCCGTTGCAGCGAGCGTGCGACTTCGGCGTGGATCGCTTCGCCGAATCGCTCGCGAACGACCTGATTCATGCTGACCGGGGCCGGCGCCAGCAACAACGCCACGAACAGAGCCAGCCCCAGCCAGAAGCCCACCCGCTGTGTCGTTGTCGGCGAGCCGGCGCGGATGTGGTCTTGAGCCTGCATGGGAGTGCTTCCTGGAGCCGTGGATAGCATAGCATCTGACCGCAAGGCGCAAAGCGTGTGCGGTCATTCCGGAAAGCGGGTATGCTTGCGCACGGCACAGGCAGCCCACTTGGCAGCGGTGGATTCCGCTCCACAGCCAGGAGTCTACCCAGGCTGGTTATGACAAAACGCACCGGTGTTATCTGGGCAGCAGGTCTTCTGCTGGTGGTGATGACGGCGGCGGCCTATCTGCCGGCCACCCGGTGCGGGTTCATCTGGGACGACGATTACTACGTCCAAGACAACCAGACACTGCGCTCGGCCGACGGGCTTCGTCGGATCTGGCTCCAGATCGGCGCGACGCCTCAATACTACCCCATGGTGCACACGACCTATTGGCTCGAGTATCGGCTTTGGAAGTTGGACCCCAGGGGGTACCACGTTGTCAACATCCTCCTGCACGCCGTGGTGGCGGTGTTGCTGTGGCGCGTGCTGACGATTCTTCAGGTGCCGGGAGCGTGGGCGGCGGCTGCGCTGTTCGCACTGCACCCCGTACACGTTGAGTCGGTCGCCTGGATCACAGAGCGGAAGAACGTCCTGTCCGGGGTGTTCTATCTGAGTGCGGCACTGGCTTATCTGCGCTACGCACCGGCGCCAAAGGACGGATCAGGCCGCCAACGATCCGGAAGTCTCTACGCAGCCTCGCTTGTGCTGTTCATTTGCGCGCTGTTGAGCAAGACCGTCACGTGCACGCTTCCGGCCGTGTTGCTGCTTGTGCTCTGGTGGAAGCGAGAGCGCGTTGGTCGGGCGGACATACGCGCTTTGGCGCCTTTCTTCGCGTTGGGCGTTGCGCTGGGCCTGGTGACCATCTGGATGGAGAAAGGTCACGTCGGCGCCGCGGGCGAAGAGTGGGATCACTCGCTCGTCGATCGATGCTTGATCGCCGGACGGGTGCTTTGTTTCTACACAGGCAAGCTCTTTTGGCCTGCTGGTCTGACCTTCTTCTATCCCCGGTGGCAGATCGACGCACATAACTGGCAGCAGTACGTGTATCCCCTTGCCGTCATCGGCGTCATTGCGGGGCTTTGGCTTGCCCGCAAACGAACCGGCAAGGGGCCTCTGGTCGCGGTTCTCTGCTTTGCCGGGACGTTGTTCCCGGCCCTTGGGTTCTTCGATGTCTTCCCCATGCGATATTCCTACGTCGCCGACCACTTCCAATATCTGGCCGGCGCCGGTTTGATCTCACTGATCGCCGCGGTCGTGTACGTTGCGGCGGGGCGACTGGGCGGATGGGGTAAGGGGGCCGCAACGGTCGTCCTGGCCCTGGTCCTGGCGACGCTTGGAACGCTTACCTGGCGGCAGTGTCACATCTATAAGAACCTGGAAACGCTGTGGCGCGACACGCTACGCAAGAATCCCGACGCCTGGATGGCGCACAACAACCTGGGGACCGTGTTGCAGGCTCAGGGCAAGCTCGACGAGGCGATCAGCCACTATCTCGAGACGTTGCGCGTCGTGCCCGGCCACCCCGAAGCACACTACAACCTGGGCAACGTGCTCAGGGCGCAAGGCAAGGTTGACCAGGCGATCAGGCACTACCGTCATGTCCTTCGGATCAAACCCGACTTCGCCAAGGCGCACTACAACCTGGGCGTGGCGCTCGGCTCGCAGGACAAGCTCGATGAGGCGATCAGCCATTATCGCCAAGCCCTGCAAATCAAGCCCGACTTCGCCAAAGCGCACTACAGCCTGGGCAACGCCCTGGCCATGACAGGCCGACTCGAAGGAGCCCTTGAGCATTTTCGAGAAGCCCTGCGCCTTGTGCCCGACTACCTGGGCCCCATGCACGGCCTGGCCCGGATCCTAGCTACGCACCCCGATCCCAAGGTGCGGCGACCGGACGAGGCGATCCGTCTTGCCGAGCGCGCCGCCGAGCTGACCCAATATCAAAACGCCGTCTTCCTTGACACGCTGGCCGCGGCCTACGCGGCGGCAGGCCGATTCGACCAGGCCGTCAAGACCGCCCAGGGGGCGCTGGCGTTGATCCCAGACGTCCAAACCGGCGAACTGGCCGACGGTATCCGTGCGCGGGTGGAACTCTACAAACAAGCAAGGCCCTATCGGGAACCGGCGCCGGCCCCGTAACGGTGGCGATACGCGGTCAATCCACAGGAAATAAATCAACCTGACCCCTTTTTCCATCCGCCGCGACGGCGGGGAATCAGACGCTATAATCGGGTCGGACGGCACTTGACGGGTGCGAGAAGTGATTCTCCCACCAGCGTCGTATCTCATAGCTGGGTCGAGAATCCCGTCTCGACCCACTCATGCCCACGTATGTCGGGGCGTGAGAAAGAATCCTCGCACCAGAGGGTGGTTCTCGTACCGGAACGCGTTGTGGACACTGTGGAGGATAGACCGTGAGACAAGCACAAATCGGCATCATCGGCGGGACGGGACTGGGCGACATACTGGCGAAGGAGGCGGGCGGTGAGCCGGTCGAGGTTGAAACGCCGTTCGGACCTCCCAGCAGTCCGCCCATCGTCGCCAATTGGGAGGGTGTGGACGTAGCCTTCATCGCCCGCCACGGCGAAGGACACCTGCTCAACCCCTCTGAGATTCCGTATCGTGCCAACATTATGGCACTCAAGATGCTCGGCGTGACCTCGGTTCTGGCCAGCGGAGCAACCGGGAGTCTGCGTGAAAGCGTCGAGCCAGCCCAACTTGTCGTTTGTGATCAGGTGATCGACAAGACGTTTCGCCGTCCCTCGACGTTTTTCGGACGTGGCCTCGCGGTCCACGTCGAGATGGCCGATCCGTTTTGCCCCACCCTGCGCCAAGTGCTGATCGAGACCTCCGAGGAATTCAACTTTCAGGTGCATCACGCCGGCACCTACATCTGCATGGAAGGGCCTCAGTTCTCCACCCGCGCGGAGTCGGCCATGCACTGCGGGTGGGGGGGCGACGTGATCGGCATGACGGCCATGCCGGAGGCGAAGCTGGCCCGTGAAGCGGAACTTTGTTATGCCATGGTCGCCCTGGTCACCGACTACGACTGCTGGCGGCCGCACTCGGCTACCCTGGAGAAAGATGCCCTGTTGTCCGAGATTCGAGACAATCTTCAACGGGCCGGCAACAACGCCGTCGCTCTGATCAAAGAGGCGGTCAAGCGGATCCGTAAGCTCAAACATCGATGCTACTGCCGCGGGGCCCTGAAACTGGCCGTCTGGTCGGACAAGGCGGCGATCGACGCTGACGTGCGCGAGCAACTTCGGCCTTTGATCGGTCGGTATCTATCATAAGTCAGTCGCGAAGAGGGTGACCCGTCCTTCGCCCTTGGGCGAAGGGCGGGGGACGGAACGCACGGAGGGATGAAGGATGAAGGCGGAAGGATGAAAAATGGCAGATGAACCCTCACGCGGGAGTGGTCAGTTCATTCTGAATTCGCTATTCGCCATTCGCTATTCGCTATTCCCGCATCCGTCCCCCACCCATCGCTACGCGATGGACGGGCACCCGCCGCTCATACGTTGACCTCGACCTCGGTCACCAGCGGCGGCGAGGCATTTGGGATCGGCTCACCCAATTCGTGCAGGTCTTCCAGGGCAAGGGCGATGGCCTCACGAATGTTGGCCAGCGCTTCCTAGACGGTCTCGCCCTGACTGTAGCAGCCCGGCAGTGACGGGCACTCAACGAAAAACCCGCCCTCGGGCTGCGGTCTCAAAACCACTGGAAACGACCGCCTCATGCCTATAGTGTTGTATCACCTCCCCCACAGCCCGACAAGCACGTGAATGAGCCGGGTAGGGTCCACTTTGCGGGCCATTCTGAGCCGGCACGCCGGGGTGGGACGGTCTGGCGAAGCGTGGCCGTGGGGATGACGCCGGCCTACCACGGGCCGGCTGCGCCAGACCGTGCCACCCGCTGCGGCCAGCGGTGGGGGCAGGCTATCCCCTCCCATCCCCTCCTCGCAATTACCTTCCCTCTTGACTCTGCGCGAAAACCTGCTAAGCTGTGTATCTGCTGATCCGGCAGCTTCGGCGGGCGCGACGCCCTGTGGGGAAAGAGGGCCGCCAGCATCCGCAAACGGTGACCCACGCAGGCCGGACACCGCCGCATCTCACCGGAACTTCGTGACCAGCAAGACAAGGAGTGTATCGGGAGCTGAGCGTCCAGCCCCGCCCAAGGCCCAGGTGAGGCCAGGACCGCCGGGTTCTCACCGGCCAGGCATCGTCCGGGCATTAGGTTTGCGCGCCCGGGCCGATGGCTTGTTCATTTTAGCGCAGGCCAAATCGAGGAAAAGGAGAAAGAAACCATGTACAGCAGTCCGAGACTTATGATGACCCTTGTGTTTGCCTGCGGGTTACCCGTTTTTTGTTTCGCGGATGCGGGCGACCTGGACCCGACCTTCGGTAACAACGGCCTGGTCACGACCGACTTCGCCTTCAGCTATGACCTTCCTCCGGCCCTCGCGATCCAGGCTGATGGCAGAATCGTGTTGGCGGGCTATTCCGGTGGTTACCCCTTCGACTTCGCTTTGGCGCGCTACAACCCCGACGGCAGCTTGGACACCGGCTTCGGTACCGGGGGTCTGGTCACAACCGACTTTAATTCGGGTGACAGTGACTACGGTCACGCCGTCGCCATTCAGGTAGACGGCAGAATTGTCGTGGCGGGATCCACCGGCTACCCGTCCCACCAGGATTTCGCCTTGGCACGCTACAACATCGATGGCAGCCTCGACACGAACTTTGGCGATGGGGGTTTCGTCGTTACGGACTTCGGGACATACCGTGACGATGCCAATGCCGTTGTGATTCAGGCCGACCGCAAGATTGTCGTGGCGGGATATTCCCGCCCCAGTAACGGGGATGCCGACTTCGCCCTGGCCCGCTACAACGTGGATGGCAGCCTGGACAACGGCTTCGGCAACGGCGGCATGCTCATCACGTTTTTCAGCTACACCGATGACGTGGCGAACGCCGTAGCGATTCAGCCCGACGGCAAGATCATTGCGGCGGGCTGGGCCAACAGGCCAGCCCATGATTTCGCCCTGGCGCGCTACAACCGGGATGGCACTCTGGACACCACCTTCGATGGCGACGGCAGAGTCACCACTGACTTCGCGGGTGGAGCGGACATCATCTGGTATGGTCTCGTGTTGCAGCCCGATGGTAAGATCGTAGCCGCGGGCAGTACGAATCAGGGTGGCGCCCGTGGGCTGGATTTGGCCCTCGCCCGTTACAACAAAGACGGAAGCTTGGATGCCACCTTCGGCAACGGCGGTCTGGTGGCCACCGACTTCGCTTCCACTACCGACCAGTGTCTCGGCGTCACCCTGCACGAGGATGGCAAGATTGTGGTTGCGGGAAGCTCCAACCAACCCGGTACCGGACACGACTTCGCTCTGGCCCGATACCTTGGTGACGGCGTCCTGGACTCCGGGTTCGGCGTAGGCGGCTGGGTCACGACGGACTTCGGTTCCAACAACGAAGACGTAGCTTTTGCCGTCGCCCTCCAGGCGGACGGAAAGATCGTCGCGGGGGGCGAAACGTACCAGCCCGGCACCGGATACGACTTCGCTCTCGCCCGCTATCTGGCCTTTCCCGATGCCGACAACGACGGCGTGCCGGACGATAGCGACAACTGTCCGCAGACACCTAATCCCGGCCAGGAGGATGCCGACGGGGACGGCTTTGGTGATGTCTGCGATGTTTGTCCGTACGACCCGGATGACGATGCGGACGGTGACGGTCTGTGCGGCGACGTAGACGAATGCCCCGATTCCGATCTTGCACCGACCATCGTTATCGACGGCCATGACACCGAGGTGGCCAACGTCTGGTTCGAAGGCGGATGCTCCATGGCCGACGCGATCGGCGCCTGTGCCGAAGGGGCGCAGAACCACGGCGATTTCGTGAGCGCCGTGGCCCACCTCACCAATGAATGGAAGAAGGACGGACTGATCAGCGGAAAGGAAAAAGGCCGCATTCAGCGCGCCGCCGCACATGCCAACATTCCGTAGCGGCCATGCCCGACCGCCCGCGCAGTGGGTTCGCGACCCCACTGCGTGGGCGTAGTCGGGCAAAACCCGATTGTGTCTGCCAAGTTTCAGACGGTTTGCCGGTCGGTACGTCTAACTATGTAACATGCCCGAGGCCCGGGCGCAGCTTTGCGTCCGGGCCTTGCAACATGATCGTCGCGGCCGGCCTCATACGCCATCTCGCGTGGCCTCGGCGTGGACGCATCGCGCTTGCTCGAGCACGTCATCGCCCCCGTTATGCCCAAGCTGGGCGGTGTCAAGCGATTGATCATCGTGGGCGACGGCAAGCTGCGCACCGTCCCGTTTGAAGTGATGGTGACTCGGCGCACAAGCCGGCTGATTACTTGTTGTGACACACGAAGCACAGGTCACGTGCCGGTACACGCAGCGGGGTGGAGTCGCTTGCCCCGGGGTCTTTCATCGCCCCGGCTACAAGTTCGCTGCCGCTTGGGAAGAGGCCGTGCTGGTGGGGGTTGTGGCAGGTGGAGCAGACGACGGTACGTTCGTCGGCCAAAGGCAACTGCACGGGGCCCTTGCGCCGTTTCGGTTGCGGCAGGCCTGCCGCGTTATCGTAGGCCAGCAGGCGGGCGTGAATCTCGTCGTTCACCTTGGCCCCAATGTGACCCGGATCGAAGTAGTCGAGGTGACTCGCGTGGCACCTGCCGCAGACCGTAACCTCATCGGCCAGCAGATACGGACCGTCATCGCGGCGGATGCGCGTGTTGCGCGGAAAAGGGTACAGATGGCAGACCACACAAGTGTGATAGTCTACGCGGTCGTTGTCGTCCACCTGGATGTGCGGGTTGTTGACGGCGGGTGGTTGGGCGCGGGCCGACGACTGTGCGTTTTGGCGGGCGGCGTGCTCGCCTTGGACGAGGAATGCCCACGTGCCACATGCCAGCAGCGCGCAGGCCAATGCCTTGCCGAAGGAACGCCTGCCTGCCGGCCAGGTAGGCATGTATGGTCCAGTATTACGCACCGTGACTATCCTCCTCGCCGACGGCCTTGCCGATACCGATCAACGTCAGTGAGACGCCGCCGAGTGTGTCAGAGATGATGACGTACTCAGCGGATGGCCCCGCGAGCGACGCTGCTGCGGCCTCGGCGATGGCTGAAACGTCTGGAGGACACACCGCCAGCCCAGCCGGAAGGGTCAAGCGCTTCCCGGCGGCATCGACGGCGCCGATCTCCGTGACAAATGTGCCACCGGAGTCAAACATCGCAACGGATTGTCGCGCGGCATCGGTGACCAGGACGTATCCGGACGAAGTGCAACACACGTGCTTGGGCCTGATGAACTGCCCCGGCCCACGGCCCCAACGTCCGACAGGGTCCAGCCAACGTCCCTCCACATCAACCCGATGCACCATGCCCTGCACCGCGTCCGCGATCAGCAGCACGCCGTCCGGGGTCATGCCCAGGCCCGTCGGAGCGACGACGCCGCGCCGATCACCGGGCGGCGACATGGGTGCCAGCCAGGTGTCATCCACCGTGGCGAAGCGTTCCACGCAGCCGACGCCGCTGTCGCCGATATAGAGCACACCGTCGTTCCACAACACCGAAGTCGGTCGAAAGGCCCCGCCCTCATCCGGCTCGGGCGCCAGTTCGCGAAGCAGGCGACCGTTTGGGTCGTAGACAAGCACGGCCAGCCGTGTGGTGTCGGCTACATATACGCGACCGGCGTCGTCCACGGCGACGTCCACCGGGCACGACGGGCGATCGTCGAAACGAGTCCACCGTCGGAATTGGCCGCTGATCAGATCGATGGCTACGACATCCGGCAGACCTTGGTCGCAGACGAAAAGCAATCTCTGTGGGACCGGCAACCCGCCGGTAAGAGGTGCCAGACCCTGCGGATTGCGCAACCGGCCGGCGCCGGCGTCGCGCGGGCCATACAGAAACCGCTCCAGCCAGGGCGTAGCCTCTCCTGAACCGGGCAGCAGCGTTGACAGATCTCCGTACACCACCACCCGCGGGCCTGCGTCGGCGCCGGCGAGAATCAACGGTTCAAACGCCGCTTGCCTGGCCGGATCCAAAGGCCCGCACCCCCCCCACCCCACCACAAGAGCGGCCAGCAGCAGGAAGTGATATGCGTGCGGGCGCGGCGTCATCGGCTTACTCACTTGATGTGACATGTCAGGCACAGTGCGCTGCGGCGGTTCGACATTACCAGCATGTCGTCGAGGCCTGCTTCGTTGTGCGGGTCATGACAGGAAACGCACTCCAACCGCCCTTGCGGCAGGCGAACGCCCAGCTTCTCGACGAACCCCCTTGGTCGGTATTTCTTCGGATTGGCCGGATAGGGCACGCCGATCGGATGGTCGTCCCAGACGAAGCCGTCCGGCAGGCGGAAGCCCTCGCGCTGCCCGGCGGCCAGGGCGTGCGACGTGCCGATGGTGGAGCTTGCCACCGTGCCGTCGTGGCACCCCAGGCAGATCAGACTCGTCGGGCCGGGCATGTATCGATCCGGCACGAAGACCTCTCGCTGGCCGCCCATGCGGTACATCTTGAGGGCGGTCTGCCCGGTCGAATCGGCCTCGGTTTGGATCGCCTGGATATGAGGCACGTGGCAAGCGCCGCACGCGTCGCCCGCCCGCCCGGTGGCCTGCGAGAAATCGTGCTTGCCGCCCCGAACGCCGCGCCGGACTTCGGCGATTTTCTCGGCTACACCCTCCGCCTGCTCCGCCGCTTGCTGCTGCTTCGAGTCAGGGTCCTCCTGCACCCCGAGGGACAGCAAGGCTGAGACCAGCAACGCGATGATTACTGCTATGATTTTCATACGATGCCCACCGTCATTCCACCGGCGAGTCGCCGGTGCCACCTATTCCACCGGCGAGTCGCCGGTGCCACCTATTCCACCGGCGAGTCGCCGGTGCCACCTATTCCACCGGCGAGTCGCCGGTGCCACC
>Ga0114922_10000375_pt1 | contig 43044 bp, 43 predicted proteins | sample AartaG_FD_100975 | JGI IMG/M metagenome (GOLD analysis project Ga0114922, IMG submission 100975) | Deep subsurface microbial communities from Aarhus Bay to uncover new lineages of life (NeLLi) - Aarhus_00045 metaG | ecosystem: Environmental > Aquatic > Marine > Oceanic > Sediment | place... | reverse complement strand
TTCGGCGTCCCGTTCTTCCCAGGAGAAAAACCGTGGGGGGTGAAGGGGGACATAGTAATGCCATGTGCCACGGAGAACGAGATAAATGTTGAAGGTGCAAAGAAGATAATAGCAAACAAAGTCAAATACGTCGCAGAAGTTGCCAACATGCCTACCAGTATTGAAGCAATAAAACTTTTGCTCGAGAACAACGTAATGATCGGGCCCTCCAAGGCAGTCAATGCCGGTGGTGTGGCCGTCTCCGGCCTGGAAATGAGCCAGAACAGCATGAGAATGGCTTGGACCAGTGAGGAAGTCGATGCAAAACTGAAGACTATTATGAAGAACATTTTCACCACCTGCCACAAAACCGCCGAGGAGTATAATCTCAGCGGCAACCTCGTGCTCGGCGCCAATATCGCTGGCTTTATCAAAGTCGCTAACGCCATGCTCGCCCAGGGCCTGGTATAGTCTAAATTAACACGGAAAAACGCTTTTAATCTGATCGAAATGGATTAAACGGGCGCCGAATTTCATGGCGCCCGTTTCACTCGGTCTTTGAAGCAACGCCAAACAACGTCTCCACATCCTTGACCACCTCAGCATAACAGCGGTCAATGTTCCTCACCATGTCATGCGGCACAACCTTTATCTTGGATTTCAACGACCGGCACTGCTGCTCGAAATACTCCTCCAGGACAGCAAATTTTTCTTTGGAAAGTTGCTTCCTCTCGTCAATCGGTCGACAGCCGCAGGCTATGCAAACGCGCACACCCTCCGGTTCATGCTTCTGTTTAAGGACACAAACTTCGCATGTCTCGTCGCAGCCCGTGCACATCATAAGACCAACCAACTCACTAAGCCTTACCAGAATACCGCATTTGCTGCACTTCAGGTCAAAATGAAAGGATGGGTCACCCTCCATAAAATTCCAGAAGTGCCCTTCCTCATGGCAAGGTTCCAAAGGTGGCTCGTCATGAAAGGCAAAGCACGTCGATACCTTGCCGCAATGAAAGCACTTCTTCATTACAATTAACCCGCTGACAACGTTAACCATTCCCCACAGATGTGAGCATTTCACTTCCTGCATACCTTCCTAAACCTCACAAAATGAGGCCACTACGATTTAAGGCCGCTCAACTACACATCCTCGCTTCTTGGCTACATAAACTACTTCTCTACTATCATCTAAATCTACGTTAAATTGCCCTCAGAACCCACAAAAAAACGCTAATACACGCTATCAAATATACTAATCCGCTTCACAAGAGAGAGCCCTTATCCACCCAACGCGTACAGCCTGCCTTGACAACTCTGTCCCGCTTATATACCATTTATGTTTTCGTTGTCCCAAACCGAAAGGACTAACAGAAGTGCCGTACAAAATCGTGTCTAAAAAACAGCTTTCAGAAAACGTCTTCACCGCCGATATTGAAGCGCCTCTTATCGCCCAGGCAAGAAAACCAGGCCAGTTTGTCATTGTCATTACAAATAATGAATACGGTGAGCGAATTCCCCTTACAATCGCCGATGCCGACCCCAAGCACGGCACCATCCGTCTCATCTGGCAGCGAATCGGCAAAACCACCACGGAACTGGCCGACATGAACGTAGGTGATGAACTTGCTGCCGTCGCCGGACCACTGGGCAGACCCACCCATATCGAAAACTTCGGCACCGTCGTCTGCGTTGGAGGCGGAATCGGTGGCGCTCCCCTGCTGCCCATCGCAAAAGCTCTCAAAACCGCCAAAAACAAAATCATCACCATCCTCGGAGCAAGAACCAAGGACCTTCTTGTCCTGGAAGACGAGTTCGCCAACACAAGCGATGAACTTATAATAACCACCGACGACGGCTCATATGGGCGAAAGGCCCTCGTAACCGAACCACTAAAGGAAATCTGCCAGCGCGACCAAAAACCCGACCAGGTCTTTGCAATCGGCCCCGCAATAATGATGTTGTTCTGCTGTGCGGTCACAAAACAGTTCAGCATCCCTACACAGGTCTCGCTAAATACCATTATGGTTGACGGCACGGGAATGTGTGGAGGCTGCCGAATCGAATACGACGGCCAGCCCAAATTCGTTTGTGTTGACGGCCCTGAATTCGACGGCCACAAGGTCAATTTCGACTTGATGATAAAAAGATTGGACGCTTACAAAGAACAGGAACAGAAAGCCCGCCAGCAATACGATAAACACAGATGCAAAATAGGCTTGGATAAATAGCATAAACTGTACTAGGGCCGGTACGATTAGCACAGATGGAAAACCAAGCGGATATATCTAAAGTCGTTCGCCAGCACACTGAGATGGATAATTTCTTCACCGGCGGCTTCACACCCAAGGGCAAATCTGCAGAAAGCCAGGCGCCACACCAACAGGATGATGCGGCCGTTGCCAAAGCGGCCAAAGAACTTCAGAAAATTGCCGATGAAGTTCGCCGATGCTGCAAATGTGGCCTCGGCTCCACTCGAACTAACGCCGTCCCCGGCGAGGGAAACCCAAACGCTCGCATAATGTTTGTCGGTGAAGGCCCCGGTGCTGACGAAGACGCCCAAGGAAGGCCTTTCGTCGGAAGGGCAGGCCAACTATTAGATAAGGTAATCGCGGCAATGGGGCTAAAACGCAGCGATGTCTTTATAGCCAATATCCTAAAGTGTCGCCCGCCGGGCAATCGCGACCCTCGCCCTGACGAGATAATAAATTGTTTTCCCTACCTTCAACGACAGATTGAGATAATAAATCCCGAGATAATTGTGGCGCTGGGGGCTCCTGCTGCCAGGACCTTATTGAACACCAACAAACCGATCGGCCAATTGCGGGGACAATTCCACGACTACTACGCCGGCCTCGGCAGTCCGCCAATAAAGCTTATGCCCACATATCACACCGCATACCTCTTACGAAATTACTCGCAGGACAACCGCAGAAAGGTCTGGGAAGACATGAAAAAAGTCCTCGCAGAACTCGACCTGCCAATCCCCGAACCGCCCAACAAATAACTCGCCCTCAATGCCAAAGCGAATCTTGTAAAGAAAAACCCAGTCGTATAAGTAAGACTAATGACGCACTCCCTATCGCTAATAACGCGGTTTTTGCGGCCAAAATAAACCTTTTTGCAAAGGCGACCTACGTTGTCGCTAAAAGCTGGAAGAAATTTTTAAAAAATTTTCAACTTTTTCCAATTTTCCCCTTGACAGTATTCGACCGTCCAAATACTGTATAGCTTGATATAAAGCTCATTAAAAGGATGTAGTTGTAGTTAGAGAAGACCCCTTGAAGGTTGAGGTTCTTTTAAGGGTATAGTTGCTTTGGGACAAGTCGCTAACTTGTTCGGAAGAGGAGTGATGAGAAGAAAGTTGAGGAGAAAAGGAGTTAGGGTGAGAAGGCTGGTTCGGTCTGCTCTGAGTATTTTCCTATTAGGTATGGTCGTTATGCAACCGTCTGCGCGCGCCGCTGTGGTTGACCTCACTACGCTGGGCTCCAGCGGAAGCGCCAACGGGGCGCAATTCTACCAATTTGATGAAATCCCAACAGGAACCGGGGTTATCGACTCATTCCTCAGGATTCAGGGCTTCGGAGTCCAGCACGGCTATAATACTGATGGAACCGTCGAATATGATACAATGTCTTCCTTTACACACTCAATCCAGATAAGTGACGTCCCAACCATAGACATCGGCGGTACACTCTACCGCGAGTTTATGCTGGACATCAATCAAGACGGTCAGCGTATCTTGTCGCTCGATGAGCTTAGAATAGCACTGTGGGATACGGGTAACCTCTCCGGATATTCAAGCATATTTGCTTCACCGATATACGACCTTGACGCCGGCGGAGACAACTGGATAAAACTGGATGACCTCCTCAACACCGGAAGCGGACACGGAGACATGCTCGCCCTCATCCCCGATAGCTTGTTTACGGATCCGTCGAGCCAATATGTATATCTCTATTCGAAATTCGGCGTCAACTCAGCAGCCGACAACGGATTTGAGGAATGGGCCTACGGAACGCAAGGCCCACTTATCCCTGAGCCGACTACTATTGCCCTGCTCGGCTTCGGCGCTCTGGTCCTGCTTCGGCGTAAACGCAGATAGACAGCACATCTGAAGGTTCAGAAATTACAGGGCTGTGAATCTTTCACAGCTTTTTTTATTTCTTGTCTTATCCCCCGCCGCACTCCCCCCAAATCTGCTCAATTAGCCGATTTAACCGCGCTTAAGCCTGTGGGCTTTGCGTGATTTGTTTCGTCAACTCGCCTAACAAAGCATGCATTTGGGAGTCCGAGATTTTGGCCTGGCCAATCTTGTTGCAGGCGTGCATAACCGTTGTATGGTCCCGGCCGCCCAAATGACCCCCAATCTCCTCCAGACTGTGTTTCGTCAGGCTCCTGGCCAGATACATACAAATCTGACGCGGCTCCGTTATGCTTTGGCTCCGCTTTTTGCTCTGCAAATCCGCAAGACGAACGTCAAAATGTCTCGTTACCACCTCGATGATATCAGTGATATTTATGTGCCTGGCCGCTGACTCAAGCTGCCCTTCCAGCGCCCTCTGGGCCAATTCAAGCGTTATCGGCTTGCCGGTGGTCATCGCCACTGCATAAATCGTCGTCAAAGCGCCTTCCAGTTCCCTGATATTGGCGTGCACCTTCCGCGCAATATATTCAGCTATCTCATCAGAAATATCCAGGCCGCGAAGGTCCGCTTTTTTCTGAACGATGGCGACTCTCGTCTCATAGCTCGGCGGGTCAATCCGCGTAACAAGCCCCCAGTTGAATCTGCTGATTAGCCGTTCCTCAAGTGAAGGAATCTGACCCGGTGGACTGTCGGCGCTAAGGATGATTTGTTTGCCGTTGTTGTAAAGAGCATTAAATGTATGAAAGAACTCCTCCTGACTCTGCTCACGCTCACGTAAGAACTGAACGTCGTCAATTACCAGCATATCAACGTTGCGGAACTGCCTCTGAAAGCCTGCCATGTTTCCTTCCTGTATCCCCCTGATAAATCTGTTCACAAAATCCTCACAGCCTGTAAACTGAATCACCGCCCCGTCAGACCTCTTCCTGGCCTCGTAACAGACCGCGTGTAAAAGGTGCGTTTTTCCCAGACCGGAACTGCCATAAAGAAAAAGAGGATTGTAGGTATTGCCCGGCGACTGACTTACCGCAACACAGCTTGCCTGAGCGAGCCGGTTACTCGGACCCACTACAAAATTCTCAAATGTATAATCAGGATGAAGTTTAAGTCCGGATTCGACCGGACCGTGGCGATGTGTAGCCCTTTCGTGCGTATCGACGCTGAATTCCACCGCAACAAGATGACCGGTTATCTGCTGAGCGGCCCGAGTGAAACTCGCTTTGCAATTGTCACGTAAGAACTGAAAGGTCGCCTCATCAGGACAACTGACCTCCAGAGACCCCCCCCGCAAGTGTCGAACCGTTAACTTCTCAAACCACTGGCGGGCATTGACAGGGTCGAGCGTCTTTGCACGTTCAAGGATATCGGTGAAAATCGCCTCTACTTCCCGAGCTGCCAAGCCTTTCTCCTTTCCGAATCGCTACTCTATGCAAACAGCCTCTATCCGCCTAAAACATCCCTGAAAAAAAATCCATAAGGTAAAAACAAATCACCCTGTCCGATTGAGTAAAAGCCTTCCGTGGCGAAAGCGATAACACAAATCTAACCCCGGGCCTTTGCTTTGTCAAAGAAAAATATTTATCTTTGGCAAAAAACCCAAAAAACATAAATCCTCCCAACAAGAGCAAAAAGTCCAAAAAAACTTAACGGATATCTGCGCTTGAAATTTTAACAAAATTCTGCGAAAATTACCTTAGAAAATTTTCTTTGACCCTTGAGGAACCGGCTATGGGAATTTTTACCAAAACCGCTGAATTTTTTAAGGACCGACTTGGCAAAACACGTGACAAAATCACCACCTCACTGTCGGCCGTACTGACTCTGGGCAGAAATATTGACGAAGACCTGCTCGACAAGTTGGAAGAAACCCTGATAAGCGACGATATCGGCGTGGAAACTACCGATAAACTCATATCAGACCTGCGCCAGGCCTACCGAGACAGGCAAATCGCCGCCACCGACGATATTATCCCGTTCCTCAAAGAGCACATTAAAGGCTACTGGCCCGACCGCGACAGACAGTTACACGCCGCCCGGACCGGTCCGACAGTCATCCTGGTCGCCGGCGTCAACGGCTCCGGCAAAACCACCAGTATCGCCAAACTCGCCTTCGTACTGGGTCAGGACAACAAAAATGTCGTTATAGCCGCCTGTGACACATTCCGCGCCGCAGCGGTCGAACAGCTAAGTATCTGGGCCGAGCGCATCGGCGCCCAAATCGTAAAGCAAAAAAGCGGCTCCGACCCCGCTGCGGTGGCCTTCGACGCCTGCAAGGCGGTCGTCGCAAGGAACGCCGATTTTCTCATCCTCGACACGGCCGGCAGATTGCACACCCAAAAGAACTTGATGAACCAGCTGACAAAAATTCGCGATGTCGTCGCCCGAAAAGTACCCGGGGCGCCAAACGAGGTACTGCTCGTCCTCGACGCCACCACCGGCCAAAACGCAATAGCTCAGGCAAAAATGTTCACCGAAGCAATCGACGTTACCGGCATATTCCTCGCAAAGCTCGACGGAACCGCCCGAGGAGGAATCGTCATCGCCATCAAAGACCAGCTCGATATCCCCGTAAAATTCGTCGGCCTCGGCGAAAAACCACAGGATATCGCCGAATTCAACCCCGAAACCTTCGTCGAGGCATTATTTAACTGACACCCGTAAGCCTCCAGGGAAAACTTGATGAAACATCGAAACTTATTTCTGACATTATTATTGAGTAGCTTGATGCTCCTGACCACCCTGAACGCTCGAACCGCCGCGCGCCGAACAAGCCCGCGCCGACGACGCAATATATCCGACCAGCAAAGAATCAGGGCCGCAAATAAGGATAAAGTTGAATTCGACCTGCGCTATGATTTCTCAATGCAGGCGGTGCCGTCCAAGATGAATTTCGTAACGCTCATTCCGCAAACAATTGCCAATAGACAGAAAATCCTCGATATAAACTACTCCGCGCAGCCTAGGCGGGTCTTCACCAAAAACGCAAACACCTACGCCGAGTTTGTTTTCAACAGGCCCCCAAGACAGTTCACCCTAAAAATAAACGTCAAGGCCGAAATTTACAGATATGACCTGTTCACCGCGAAAAAACAGTACAAAGAACAACCCCCGCCCAAAGACCCCAACCTTAGCAATTTCATACAGCATGAGCACTGCATACAAAAAAACCACGCCCACATACACGAAATTGCCAAAACCATCCGCGGCCAAACCGAAATAGACATCGTCAAAAGCATATATGAATTTGTAACCGACCGGCTCCGGTACGTACCGCGCACCGATGAATTGGGGGCGGTAAAGGCCCTTGCTGCAAAACAAGGCGACTGCGTCGAGTACTCCGACCTCTTCGTCGCGCTTTGCAGGGCCAAAAACATCCCCGCCAGAGTCATCAAAGGCTACGTAACCAAGTTTGACGATTCGCCCGAGCACGCCTGGGCCGAAGTCTACCTGACAGAACTCGGCTGGGTCCCCTTCGATTTAACCTATGGAGACGTCAAACGAAATTCGACAAAAAACAAAAGATTCCAAAAATTAAAACCAATCTACATCTACCTAACCAGCACCCGCAATGACCCAATACTTGACCAGGCCATTATCGTGCGGGGCCTCTGGGTCGGTAATGTAACACTGCGGGATTCAATCGTATTCAAATGATTTGTAAACTCACTACCAGGTACAAAACCGTTCTTTGGACAGTAGTGCTAATCGCCCTTGTTCCGCCGGCCGATATAGACGTCCGGGCCAGGACCCAACGAACAAACACCCGCAAAACAGAACGCCAAAAGCCCGTATACAGCAAAACAAGCAAAGTCGAGATGAATATATCCTACGACTTCTCTGTCCCCGGAAAGACCTCCAAAATACACCTCATTGTCGCCCTTCCGAAAACAATGCCGGACAGACAGCGGATATATAACGTCAAGTGCTCCCCGCAACCAACCAGACTCTTCACTGAAAACCAAAACGACTACGCCGAGTTTCTCTTCACCAACCCCGAAAAACAGTTCAAAGTGCAAATAAACGTCAAGGCCAAATTGCTCAGATATGACCTGTCAATAGCCCGTAAGGAACACAGGAAAAACCCGCCTCCCGACCCAAATTCACATAACTTTCTAAAGCACGAAAAGTACATTGAAAAAGACGAACCAAAGATCCAGCAAATCGCTAAAGGCATAAAAGGCAGTAACAAAGCAGCTCTCATAAAAAACATACACGACTATGTAATAAAGAATATGGACTACAGCCTTAACAAGGCCGACCTCGGAGCGCTCGAAGCTGCCGAACAGAAAAGGGGCGACTGCTCAGAATACGCCGACCTTTTTGTAGCTATATGCAGAGCAAAGAACATCCCCGCCAGAGTAGCTATAGGATATATAAAGGAAGCCACTCTTACACCGAGACACGCCTGGGCCGAGGTCTACATGCGAAAGTACGGCTGGGTGCCCTTCGACCCAACCTGGGCGGACGTAAAATTCAAATCAGCCCGCCAGTTTCACTATCTAAAATCCGTCTACATCTACCTTACGCATATTCGCCACGACCCGGTCCTCGGCGGCGGCTATTACTCCACCTGCCGATATTGGGGTGACTCCCCCGGAATAAAAAGTTCGGTCGAATTCAAGTAGATTCCGCAAAGCCCCCTTAAACTCTCAAAAAAGCCTGTAGGCATAAGTCCACAGGCCTTATTCTCTCACAAAGTTTTCTCAGGCCCGCGGATAATTGCCCAAATAGCACGTCTTTGGCAACCCGCCAGTCAGCGGCATCGCATACTCGACAAAAGCATCGGTTATACCATTGCCTTCAGCGTTGATAAATTCGTCCGGCATAGATTTTGTCTTCTCAGCCACGTTCTTAAGTTCCGTGCGGAAAATCTCAATTTTATAATCCGCCCCGCTTGCAAGCCGCTTTATTGCTACCGAGCCGCTGACCTGCTCCATCGCGTACTGAACCGCGTGCCGCCCGCACCACCGGGCTTCCCGTAAATCAACATCAGACTGTAGCCCTGCAAAGCTCCTCTGCAGATACCCGAACGTATCGGCCCGCACACGCTTCACCTTCAATTCGGTCTTCACCTGTCCCGCCAAAAAGTCCGCCAGAGCGCCCGTCCCCGAAAGTTGTATATTCCCGTGCGCATCCCTCTCTACCCCCTCCGCCAATTTCTTCGCCCAGGTAACACCCGCACTGTCACATATACCTTCGCTGACCGCAACCACACACCGGTTAAGTTTCTTATAGACGCCCTCGACATCACCAAGGAATTTCTCCATCGAAACGCCCCGCTCAGGAAAGTAAACCAGATGCGGCCCGTCATCGTCTCTTTGCTTGCCCAAAACAGTCGCAACCGTCAAAAAGCCGGCATGCCTGCCCATAATCACGTCGATTTTCACCCCCGGCAAAGCGCGATTGTCCAAATCATCCCCCATCAACGCGCACGCCTCGAACTTCGCCGCCGTCCCGAACCCCGGACAATGGTCAGTAACCAATAGGTCATTATCTATCGTCTTGGGAATATGAAACGCCCGAAGCTCGTAGTCGGCCTTCGCCGCCATCGTATTGATGATATGGGCCGTATTCGCCGAATCGTTCCCGCCGATATAGAAAAAGTATCTGATGTTCCGCTTCTTGAAAACATCGAGTATCTTCGCGCAATACTCCTCATCCGGCTTGTCCCTGCTCGAACCGAGGGCCGCACACGTTGAACCCGCCGCCTGTTCCAGCTCATCAGCCGACAGCTTTTTCAAATCGATAAACTCGTCCTTGATAATCCCCGCCACCGCGTGGACGGACCCGTAAAGATTCTCAATCTCAGGATGTTTGCTCGCCTCTTCGATAACGCCGACCAGAGACGCATTTATCACGGCCGTCGGCCCGCCCGATTGACCAACTACTGCATTAGCTTTTGGTGCTCCTGCCATCTTCAAAATATCTCCATTAAAACGCTTATCTTATTGTTTTTCTCGTGACCTATTATTTTTCTTTTGAAAGTTTTCTTTTAAGCTTGGCAACTTGGCCCTTGCTCATTTTAAGATCAAACTGCACAACTGTTGTGGGTTCTCCATCTCGCATTTCAGTCTTTATATCTGAAACCACTTTTACACCGTTCTTGTGTTTTGCCTTCTTGAGAAGCTCCTCCGGGTTTTTTGCAGGCGCAATTGTACATCGGCACCCTTGCCAAAAATCTTTCGCTTGGCAGAACTTACCTTTAATCAATTGTTTTACTTCGTCTGGCGCAAACAAACGTTTATCACGCTCGCTACACAAAGGGCAGACATGCTCATCATTTGCCGCTGACCAGCGGACGTATTCAAACCCAGAAGCTTCTAAGTCAGCTAGCTTTTCTAATATATATTTGCGTTGGTCATGCAATTGCCCTTCGGTCTTGAAGATATATCCGCAATGACGACACTTAACCCTACCTACGTATTGGGCAGGTATGGGAATCGTACTTTTACAATTCGGGCAGTTATGTTGTATTTGGTACGCCATCGGTAAAATTCAACTTCAACTCATTACCTAACTCATGAAGCATTTATTATACAAACACAGCATCAACAGACAACGATAATCGGAAAAACGCATTTCCCCACCCTACTTGCCTAGCTCAAAAACAAAATTATCCAACTTCAAATGCACACCTCGGAGTCAGAAAATATAGCCACTTGCCGACCACTTTAGAGTTTAAAATCGCCCCGGCCGCCCTGCCGTAAACCTCCAACTGCTCTCGATAAAGCTCAGCTCGCCTGGCAATCTCTTTGCCGCTTACATCGTCGGTCTTGAAATCTATTACCGCCAAACCCCGTACGGTTTGGATTAGCATATCAATTATCCCCTGCACAACCACAGTCTCATCACCGCATTCCAGTTTCCCACTCGAGCCACGAGTCACGAACCACGAGTCACGAACTTCCAAAGCCGGCACCGCAAAAGTAAACGGCCATTCTCGCCACACAGTGTTCTTCCTGTCAAGGACCATACGACCCAATTCACTCTCGAAAAATGCTATTATCGAACCGCCATCCACCCCCTCAGCAACACTCTCACTTATCCTACCCTCCGCCATAAGTCTCTCCTTCACCCGCCCAATCGCCTCTTCCGTTACGGCCTCGCCCAGATTAAGCTGACTGATTACAAGATGCGTCGCCGTCCCAATCAGCCGCCCGTCTATCTGCTCCGCCAAATCATCGGCCAAAACAGCCCTCGGCCTTCGCTCCAGCGCCTTTGAATAATCCATCCTCACGAACTCATCCTCCTGATGAGTCAATTCAGTTACCGACAGCTTCGCCGGCAGCACCGACGCCGCACCGAATCCATACCGCCAACCCAAAGACTTCTTCACCTCGTGCAGCAGCTTCGACTCCGCTCGTTTCGCCCCTGCTTTTTTCCTTTTTGGCGCCGCCCTCCGGGACTTCCCCGCCTTCAGTTTGTCAACATACTTGCTAAGCTGCCCAAGTTCACTCTGCCCATAAACATTCAAACTAAATAAGTTGCCATCCCCACACTTCGCCGCCAGTCCCGTCTCAAAGGCCTCATGCAAACTTCCTTGCCTCGAAAGACCGTACAAAATCCAATCCAGATGACTCCGACAGCCGCGAAGCTGCCAGTCAGCAACCGGCCCGTCACCGAAGGAAAAACCGTCGCAGATAATCTCCCTGCATCTGCTCGCCTTCTCGCAGCCGCTTAGCACAAGTCGCTCCCGCGCCCGCGTCATACCAACGTACAGTATCCGCATCTCTTCCGCTAAGTCCGCCTCTTTTTTCTCCCGCTCAATCAACTGATACGCTATCGAATCCAGCTTCCTGTTCGATTTGCCGTCGATAATTCGCAGTCCCAACAGTCCATCCGACTCAACCAGACAATCCTCCTGAAAATCTCTCCTGCTGAATTCACTGTTCAACTCCGCCAAAAACACAACCGGAAACTCAAGCCCCTTGCTCTTGTGCACGCTTATAATCCGAACCGCGTTTTCCGCCTCGGCCTCCGGCGATGCGTCCCTCCAGTCCCGCCCGCTCTCCTGCAACTTCTCGACAAACTCAACAAACCGCCTTAGCGACAAGTTCCCCGCCCTGCTGCTGGCAAAACCCTCGAATTGTATCGCCCGCTCGTGAAGCTTAAGAAGATTCGCCCTCCGCGCCTTCCCGTTCGGCAGCGCCGAAACAAAAGACAAATACCCCGTCTCACGATAAATCTGCCAGACCAAATCCCCCAAATTACCCTGCCGGGCAAGCACCCGCCACCGCTCAATCTGCTCGAGCACTTTCTTAAGCTTGCGCGCAAGTCCCACCTCCGGCCCGCTCTCACAATACCCAACCACACACCCGTAAAAATTCCTTGCCTCCTCCTCATTCTTGCTATGAATCTTTATCTTCGCTAACTCCGTGTCACTTATCTTAAAAAATGGACTCCGCAATACCGCCGCCAATTCAATATCACGCTGCGCATTATCCAGGACTTTCAGCAGGCTCAGACAATCACTGATTTCAGTCGTCTCGAAATAGCCCGTCGCCGATTCGCAACTGACGGGCACTCCCGCTAACCGAAGCACCTCCACATAATCATCGACCTTCTTGGCCGGCGAACGCATCAGCACAACTATATCACGATATTCAACCGCCCTGTACCCCCCTGTCTGCTTGTCAAATATCTCGAACTCCGCCTTACCCGTCTCCGCCCCCACCATCTCCCCTATCCGCCTCGCAACCATCGCCGCCTGACACTGCCTGCTGCTGTAATGACCGTTAGATTTCGCCGCCCCTTTCTCATCAATAAGGTGCAGCTCAACAACGGCCTCACCCGTTCTCTCAACCTCTTCATCCGCCGCCCTTAGCTCCGCCGACTCATCATAATCAATCTTCGCAAAGCCGGCCGTCATTATCCGCCCGAATACCTCATTGACAAAATCAAGTATGCCCTTGGCGGAACGCCAGTTCGTATTCAGGTCCACCCGAAAGCCTTTTGGTGCACTCTTAGGGTCAACAGATGCAGGCTTCAAATGCTCCAGAAATATCTCCGGCTTGGCTCCCCTGAACGCATAAATACTCTGCTTAACATCACCCACATAAAGGTCATTGCCGCCCGCGCTGAGCATATCTAATATCGCCTGCTGAACGGCGTTTATGTCCTGATACTCATCGACAAATATATATTTATATTTTTCACGCAGCGCCAACGCCGTCACCGACGGCTTCAACTCATCTTCCGAAGACTCCTCGCTTACCAGAAGTTTCAACGCATAGTGCTCCAGGTCCGCAAAATCAAGACAGTTCACCCCTTGCTTGGCCTCGCCGTAAAACTCATCAAACTTCCTGACAAGCTCAACTAACACCCGCGTCTGCAAACTGACGGCACCCCCAACCGTCTCAAGGTACTCCGGATTCACAATCGCTAAGCTGCGCAGTTCATCAAAACCCTCTACCGCTTTTTTCACCGTTCTTCGCACTAATTCAGCAGCCGCTTCCCTCAAATCCTTAGGCTTATTAACTCTCGGCTTCTCAAAACCTTTTATCTCTTCCGCACACTTCTCCCACTCACCGGCCTCCAAAAACTCAATACAGCGTTCAACAGGCTTTACAAACTTCTCCTCGCACTCACTGACCCAGCTGCCTCCCGATTTCTCCGCCTCATAAAGTCCCTGCGCATGTCGAAGCTGGCTTTGAATGTATCGTAATCTCTCCGCAACAATTTGCCTTTGTTTCTCACCGAGGTCGCTTGCAAGAGGATTCGCCGCTTCTGCAAGCGCCATCGCCCGCTCATACCACCGCTCCCGCCGGACAACACCATCTAGAAAATCACTAACAGTTATTATCTTCGAAATAAAACCGTCGTTTGTCCGAAGGTCTCGCCGCCTCAAAAGTTGCTCAAGCCCCTGCACTAAATTACCCTGCTGCCACGCCCACTCGATTGTCTGCTCCAGCGCCTCTGTCTTCAGCAGCCTTTGTTCGTCTGCGTCTATTATCCTGAACGTCGGGTCAAGCCCCAGCCTGTAAAAATACTCCGTAATAAGCCGCTTGCAAAATGAATGTATCGTACTGATATCAGCCCCCGCTAACAGCATAAGCTGATAGCGAAGATGCCGGTCCCTGCTCTCCCTGACCGCCGACTCCAGCAGCTCGCCAATCCGCAATCGCATCTGCTCAGCAGCCGCATCGGTAAATGTCAGTACCAGTATGCTCCACACATCCGGACATATATCCTTGTCCGACACAATATCCACGCACCGCCCCGAAAGCACCGCCGTCTTGCCCGTACCCGCAGACGCCGTAACGAGCACATCACTGCCCCTCTGCTCTATCGCCCGCCTCTGCTGCTCAGTCCATTCTATCTTCTTTTCACTCATCAACCGTCCTTATCCTGTCAAGAACTTCTGCCTTCCCCAGCGACTCTAAGAAGTTGTACTCATTTATCTGCCAGTCAAACCTACAGACAGACTTGTACTTGCACCAGCGGCACGGTGATTCCCCGCCCAGACGATAAGGCCCCACATCAATCCTGCCCGACACAATCTCCTCTGCCAACTCGGCCATCTTCTCCTCTGCAAACTTCAGAACATTTTCAAAATCCTCAGGCTTTAGAGCGTTACTTATCCCATAATTCCCGTATTGCGCATCCTTCGCCGTAATACGGAAACTGTAGAACTTACTCCACCCCCTCTCTAATCCCGAATCAATCTTCTGCGAAAATGCGCCATCGAATATCCCCCTCGCCTTATAACCAAAACTCTCTGCCGCCTCCGTTAATCCCTCCAGTGTGGTCTTCATCGGGCTTACCTCAACCGGCATAAAGAACGCCCCCGCCACCTTGTCCACCTTGCACTGCCGCTCGGATGCGTTGCGAACAGCCAACATATATATGGGAAGCTGCATGTCCAGCCCGTAATAAAACTGCGACCACCCAAACCATTTCGTCCTCCGCTTATAATCAAAGATAGTTGCGGTTTTTACCCCGTCAATCTCCGCTATGTCCACCCGGTCAATCTTTCCACCAAGATACAGCACCCGCTTATCCGAAAGCCCTATCCTGTATTCACCGAGCGTCTCCCCTGCATCCTTGACCTGCCCGAACGATACCTCCGACATCCTCGGCCGAAATTCACCCGCCTGAACCATCTCCCTTATCGCCAAAACACAATCCTCAAGAGCCTCCCCTGCCGCGTGAATAATAAACGCATTATGCGCTGAGTGTCTCAAAAAGTTTGATACAAAGCCATCTTCTTTCATGAACTCCGTCATCCCACTCCGCAGCAGGCCCAAAAGCTCATCCTCGCCAATAGATGCAAAATCTTCTCTCTCTGCATTGAGACGCTTCAACAAACCATCCAGAACCCGATGATAGAAGAGCCCCAGGTCCAAAGGCTCAAACTTAAACTCCTCCCGCTCCTCCAATCCCAGTATATATCTGGCGAAATACTGATACGGACACGCCGCAAATGTCCCCAGCCGCGTTGCAGAGCTTCTCACCTCTCGCCCGAAAAGCTCTTTCACTATCTTCCTGTCTAACTTCACTTGATTGTCGTAATCCAGCGCCGACCGAACAGCCGACCCCAACCCTCCAAGTTGTTCATCTAATACAACATCATCCAATAACTCAGCAAGCCGATTCCGTTCACTCGTCTCGGTACTAAGACCATCCTTGCCAAGTTCCCCGCACAGCAAGTCAGCAAGCTCAGCCTCGCTATTTACCTTCCCAACGTCTATCTGCTCTCCTGACACCGATTCTTCTTTGAGATTCTCGAACAGCCCCTGCAGATTATCTACAAACTGCGAGCGCACAACGCTGCTGCCCTTATCATCCGCCAACGGGTAACTCACACACAGAAACTCCGATGCCCGCGTAAACGCAATATAAGCCAGATACTGCCGCTCAACCAGCCTCTCCGCGGCCGACGCCGCTAGCCCAAAATCCGCCGACTCACATGCTGCCCGGTCGTCCTCGGTCAATATACTCCCCCAACTTACCGGAACAGGAAACTGCTTCTGTGTCGCCCCTATCAGAAAAACCGCCTTCAAATCAGGATGCCGGCTACGCTCGATTGACCCGACAAGCACCTGGTCCAGCGTCGCCGGAATAAAAGCCAACTCCATCTGAGAAAAAGCCGAACTAATTATCGCCAGCCAGTCCCCACACCCCATCTCCTGCTCGCCGAACACCTCCACAAGCTCATCGAATATATCCACCAGCCTCTCGTAAAACTGCTGATGTTCGTCAACGCTCGCGTAATCCCCTCGCTCCACCGTCTCTTCAATCCAGCTCCCGACCCTCTCTCGAACGCCTAACGTCTCAAGAAAGTCAAAAACAACCCGCGCAAACTTCACCGCGCTAATCGTCTTCGCCCCGTCCCCACCGCCGCGAAGCTTATCGCGAAGCCCTAACAAAGGCCCGCTCACCTTTTTGCGGATTTGGTTTATCCGCCCTTCATCGAAATTCTTTTCATCTTCACCCGCAAAACACCACTCCTGCCCGCTCGTCCAGTCCCGCACTGTTATACCAAACGCCAGACAATAATTTTCTAACAGGTCAACATCGCATCGCTCCACCGGCACAAGGTCCGTCTTAAGATACGCGAATATATCGCTGCAGGAAAAACCGCCCGTCACCACCTGCAACACCGAACTCATCAGCGCAACTACCGGATGCTGGTCCAGCAACTTTCGCTTATCAATAAAAAACGGTATCCCGTAGTCCTCAAAATGCGCCCTTATATAGTGCTGATAATACTCGATGTCTGATGCAATAACTGCAATATCACGGTATCGACAGTCTTTCTCCTTGACCAATCGCAGTATCTCTCTTGCCACAAACTGAACCTCCGCTCGCCCGTTCGACGCCGACACAATCCGGATATTATCTCCCGCCTCAGCCTTCGACGGCTCAAGCGTAAACAGCTCACGCTCAATATGCCCAAGCTCCGTACAACGGCAAAACCTGACCGCCTCCTCTAAGATTACCGGCTCAGCCAACGGCAGCTTACACTTCCTGATTATCTCCACCAAATCAGCGTATGTCTGCTCAGTCGGACCGAATAAACTCACAGGGTCGATGCCTTTAGCATTAGGATTCGCCAAATCCACCTTCGATGCATCCAGACACAGCGCAATTTTGGCTTCCCCCACCACTTTCAGCAGCTCGGTTAAGATTGCAAGCTGGGCCGTCTTAAAACCCGCAAACCCATCCACCCACAGCTTCGCACCCTTGACAAAATCCGCCTCAGCCACCTTTCGACAGCTCTGGCTCAGTTGAACATCCGGGTCGATGAACTTACCCTCGATAAACTTCACATATTCATCAAAAATCAGCCTGATATCGCCAAATTTCAATGCAGTTAAATTATTACGCTCGTCCTTCTGAAGCTCACCCACAAGCTGCTCAATATCCTCCGCCGTCTTGCCATACTGATGCAGTTCTGAAATTGCCTCCGCCATCCGCCGTCCCAGCCCCGGCTGACTCGCCGATGAGCCAAACACCCGTAACTTGCTGCTGTTGTCCCGCAAAATCCGCTGGATTACCATTTGCCGGCCTAACCGCGAAAGCCTCGGCACCGCCGTATTCTTACCCAACAGCAGAAATTGCAGACGCGAAAACGATAGCACGTGCAATCTGTGATAACCCGCTACCGCCTTCTCTGCCAAAATCGCACGCTCCGCCTGATATGTCGCCTGCTCCGGCACTAACAAAAGCAAGCTACGCTTGTCAGCCGAATCACCAAGCGCATCAACCACCCCTCGTATACAATAGCTCGTCTTGCCCACCCCGCTTCTGCCAAGTATAAACTGTACCGACATAAAAATACCCTAAAAATCAGCCAACTGCAACTGAAACACTTTTTACCACAAATGCCCCTTTTTTTCAAATCTTTGGTATCTCAACCTGCCTTTCTGCCGATAAATAAAATATGGTTTTGAATACCAAAATCTAAAAAGGAGATAACCCGATGAGAACCAGAAGAACTTTACTGTCTGTAGTAGCCGCCATATCCTGCATAGTTATAGTCTGGCTTACTACGGCAATTCACGGCAGAGAAACCGGCCGAACCTATGAAATACACCCCCATGTCGCCGTCCCATACGGCTACACTCCAAATACTGACACTTACCGCCTCATTGACCTGATTGAGTACCTCACCGACCAGAACCAGCAAATAGCGCAGGACCACCTTACCAATATGAGCGCCCAGTTAAACGCCCTTGCCGAAAAGTTGGACGCCGTCGACGCCAAATTAACAAACCTCTCCAAAAAAATGACACGAATTGAAAAGGCACTCGGCATCCAACAGCCTCCACACACAACCGAGCAAAAGCCCGCCGCCAAATCACCACCGCCTGCCACCTCCGACTAACTTTCCCTCACCGTATCTAAACTCTTGTCCTCTCTGCGCCCGACAAGCCTTACCCCCATACTTCCTCCACAACCTACCAACACAACCACGCCTTTCCCACCACGCAAGAGGCACCGCTCGCCTCATCAACTACCGAAAATCAGCTTGTTACCGACCCAAAGCCCTGCTATACTTTTCCCGTTGCATAATATGAAAGGATAAGTATGGAAAAATCCAAAAGCTTCCGTTCAATCCTCATCCCGAGCGCCACTGTCTTCTTCTCAAGCGCCTGCATAATGGTCCTCGAACTCGTCGCAAGCCGCCTCATCGCCCGCCACCTCGGCTCATCTCTCTACACATGGACCTCCGTAATTGGTATCGTCCTGGCGGGCATCACCATCGGCAACTACCTCGGCGGCCGCATCGCAGACCGCTTCCCCGCAAAAAAGGCCCTCGCCGTCCTTTTGGGAATAGCCTCGGTTACATGCGTCGCGACCGTTATCCTCAATAACCTCATCGGCGACTGGATGTTGTTGTGGTATTTCCGCTGGCCTGTCCGCGTCTTCACCCACGTCCTGTTGGTCTTCATCGTCCCCTCCACACTGCTCGGAACCATAAGTCCCGTAGTCGCAAAGATGGCCCTCGACCAGGGACTACCCACGGGAAGGACCATCGGTGACATATACGCCTGGGGAGCCGCCGGAAGTATCGCCGGGACCTTTCTTACAGGATACTACCTGATAGCAACGATGGGAACCATCGCTATCATCTGGACGGTCGCCGCAGCACTGCTGGCGATGGCCATACTCTACTGGGCCAGATTCTGGGCGCTCTATGTATGGGCCCTAATCTTCATCGCACTAATGACCATGGCAATCGCGCCTGCTGACTGGGCCGAAGATACCGCCACCAGGCTTGCATTGAGACAAACTCCAAACCCGGACATCATTTATGAGGATGAAAGCCAGTACTCCTACATCGCGGTCAAACAAACTTCGAAAAAACCAGACACACGCGCCTTCATGCAGGATAAATTAATGCACAGTCAAATCATAATGGACGACACACTCAACCTGCAATACTCTTACGAGCAGATTTATGCCGCCGTAACACACCTCTTAAGTCAGGACCAAAAGACCCTTTCCGTGCTTGTAATCGGCGGCGGAGGCTATGTCTTTCCTCGATACGTCGAGAAACTTTGGCCCGGCAGTCGCGTCGACGTCGCCGAAATCGATCCCCGCGTAACCAGGGCCGCAACCCGGGCCTTCGGCCTCGAGCCGGATACCACCATAAACACCTTTACTATGGATGCGCGTAATTACGTCAGTCAACTCTTGCAGCAGCAGACCGAAGACCAAAAAATACAATATGACTTTATATACGAAGATGCCCTCGACGATTATTCGATACCATACCAGCTCACCACCAAAGAATTTAACGATAAAATCTTCCGGATACTCTCAGACACCGGCGTATATATGATTGAGTTGATAGACATTTTCCATAGCGGCCTGTTCGTCGGCTCATTCATAAATACCCTGGAGCGAACATTCCCACACGTTTATGTCGTTACTAAGCGAGAACCTCGTTCAGCACGCAATACCTTTATAATTATTGCCGCCAAACAGCAAATCAATCTTGAAAACCTCCGAGACCACCGAGCCGTAAAAAGTATCGATCTGTGGATATTGACCGATTCCGATATAGAAACACTCAGGGAAAAAGCCCACAGAGTTGTATTAACGGATAACTTCGCGCCTGTGGAAAATATGCTCGCACCCGTAGTACGCAAAAGTGGCCTCGATCTACTATCAGGAGAATACCACGACATGGCACAAGAACTCAAGCACCGCGGTAAACTGGATCAAAGCATCACGCTGTACCAGGAACTCATTCAGATCGACCCGGTAATGTCTATCACCGCATATACCGAAATAGCCAACATGATGATACAACAGGGCAGGTTAAACGAGGCCGCCAAGGCCCTTCAAAACGCAATCAACTACAACCAAAAAGCCCAAACCAAAACCAATATGGCAAGCGTACACCTCGATTTGGCCTTGACTCTGAAAAATATGGGACAATCCGCAAAAGCAAAGCCACATTTCCAAAGAGCAGTACAAGCATTCAAAACAAAACTAACCACCGACCCCGAGTCACACGATACACTCTTCGGACTGGGCGTCGCCCTGGTAGAAGTCGGCGAGTTTAGCAAAGCAACCAAATACCTTCAACAGGCCGTAAATAAAAAACCGTCCGATTTTCAAGGCCAGTTAGCCCTCGCAAGGATACTTGTGAAACAGAAACGTTACGACGAAGCTGTCACAGCACTGAAAAAGGCAATAACCGCCGCCCCGGGCCGGTACGCCCTCACTGAATTACAAACCTATCTTCAACTCGTAAAAACCAAAGCCAAATACTGACCTGCCCCTCCTGCTCCACAACTTTCCAAAAAATCAGAATACCCCCCACGCTGATAATACCAGTATTACAGACCAACTTCATAGCAGTAAAGTCAACGCTCACCCGTAACAAGACAAAATCACGAGGCTACATGCTGACTGAACTCAAGCACCTCCGGCCCGACCAGCTTAACATAGTCCGCCATACTCATCCGCACCGCCTTCTCATGGCTGCCCCCCTGGAACGTGATATGGTCGTCCTCTGCCAGTGTCTTGTCCATCACCGTCGGCAAATCATATAAGTTGCCAAACGGAGGCTCCGCCCCTAACTCACAGTCCCCGAATATCTTCCCAAGCTCCTTCTCTTTCGCCAGCGACACCTTCTTCGCCTTCAGCTGTTTCTTCAGCCCCTTCAGGTCAATATTGTAACACGCCGGCAGAACGCACATCACATAATCGCCGTCGGCCTTCACAACCACCGGCTTCGCCACATATTTCCCCCGCTCATGAACCTCCGCCGCCATATGCTGCGCCGTAAACGCCGGCTTGTGCTTCGTGACCTTGTACTTCACCTTCGACTTTTTCAAAAATTCCATGACTCCCATAGCAATTCTCCCAAAATCTTCCAAAAATCAACTGCAAAAATCCCACACAAAATTACTTTTATCCACTAAAATCCACCCTGTCAATCACCCATCTCCAAAAATTCTCCCGCCCCCGAAAATCGCTACTGCACCATTTATCATTGCTTTTTGCCCCCTCTGCTGATAGCCTACCTGCATCTCAGCTTAATAAGCCTGAACAATATTTTGCATTACCGACTGAGTAAACTTCTATGAGCATAAAAGTCCTAGGCATCTCCGCAAGCCCAAGAGCGAACGGCAACAGTGACCTGCTCCTCAAACAGGCCCTCGCCAGCGCCGAATCCGCAAACGCTCAAACCGAATACATCCGCCTGGCAGACCTCAACATCGCCCCCTGCGTCGAGTGTAACTCCTGCTTCAAGACAGGTGCCTGCAGAGTCCAGGATGACTATCAGCTAATCTCCGCAAAGATGCTCGAAGCCGACCGCCTCATCTTCGCAACCCCCATCTTCTTTATGACCGTCTGCGCCCAGGCAAAGCTCCTCATCGACCGCTGCCAGTGCCTCTGGGCGCACAAATACGTCCTCAAAGAACCCCTCGTCCAAACCGCCGGCCGGGACCGACGCGCTATGACCATCGCCGTCGGCGGCTCAAAAAGTAAAAAAATGTTCGACTCCATCCGCCTGACAATGAAGTATTACTTTGATGTCCTCGACATGCACTACGTAGCCAACCTCTTTGTAAACAAGATGGAAGAACCCGCCCAAATCAAAAACCACCCCACTGCTATGAAAGAAGCCCTCCGACTCGGCGCAGAACTCGTCACCGCCCCTACTCCATCCGAAAAACCAATCGACATCGAACTAACCTAATCTCCAAAATCCTTCTCCCCCCTTTGCCTCTTGATCTCGCTCCTTCTCTTCTTCTCCGCCAGCCGCTTCTCCCTCGCATACGCCGGCACCTTCGTCTTTTTCCGAACACGTCTCTTCTTTAACGCCTCCCTCACCAGCTCCCGCAATCGCTCAACCGCCCCTTCCCGGTTCGCCTTCTGCGTCCGATGCCGCTGACAGACAACCCTTACCACACCCCTCTTGTCCGCCCGCGTCGCAAGCCGTTTTAGTATCCGCTTCTTTTGCTCATCGGAAAATCTCTTACACCTCGCCACATCAAAAAACGCCGTCACCCGCGTATTGACCTTATTGACATTCTGTCCCCCCGGCCCGCCGCTCCGGGAAAACCTAAAAACAAGTTCTTCCTCTGGTATCTCAATCACCACTATTCATCCATCGTTCGAAAGACCGCTCTGCCACAATCTACCAAATCATCAAATTTTATCAATATTTCCCACCAATAACCAAGCACTACAGCCAAAATCAACAAATTTACCGCCACTTCCACTCTTTTCCCTTGAACCCACCCGTAATTTCCCCAAAATATGCCACTACGACAAAGGCCCGCACCGGGCGGGCCAGAAACCAACAACTTCATAACTTGCCAGACTGAGGAGGCAAAAATGAAAACAAAAATGGCAAAAACAATTCTGACACTGACCTCAATAGCTTCAGTCGCGCTGATAGTCTGTTCCGTACTGGCCACTGCCGAAGACCAGACCAAGGCCGAGGGCCCCAAAATCCAGGAGATGCGGGCAGGCAAAAGTTACATCCCCACCAAGGTCTACACCGCCGAACAGGACCGCAAAATGCTAAAGCTCTTCGAGGGCCTCCGCGTCGCCGACGTCATCGACGGAATGGACAAAGCCGGCCTGCGAAACGTCGGCGCTATGGACCCTGACATCCACCCCGCCTGGACCGACACCAAAACCTTCAAACACCGCTTCATCGGTATTGCCCTCACCGTAAGATATGCACCCGTCAACTGGCCCCTCCCGCAGAAAATGAACACTAAGGAATTCGACGACTACCAGGCCAGGCACTACGGCGGGTCCGCCGCAGAGCCTTTCGTTGACCTCATCCGCCCCGGCACCGCCGTCGTAATCGATGACTCCGTAGGCTACGACGTCGGCCCCATCGGCTCCTTCAACATCATGGTCTACAAATCCAAGGGCTGTGTCGGAGTCGTAACCGACGCTACCGCACGCGACCTCGATGAAGTCGCCGCCGAAGGTGTCCCCCTTTACATCAAAGAGCCCGGCCGGCGAATCCGCCCCGGCCGAAACCAGACCGAATCAGTAAATATGCCCATCGTCTGTGGCGGGGTACTTGTCATGCCAGGCGACATCATCCTCGCCGATGGCGACGGCGTCCTCGTCGTCCCCCGTGCTTACGCCAAGGAAGTCGCCGATTACGCCCGTGCTACCCTCGAAATGGACAAGCCACGAAGAAAGGAACTCTACGAACAGCTCGGAATCCCCCTCGACGACTCCGTAAAATAAAAACCAACACCTTCTACCACAAAAACCAAAAGCCCCCGACTAACCAGGGGGCTTTTTAATTAGCCGCTGTCCGTCATGGCTCACGCCAGCCCTCAAATCACTTCATTTTCTTCAGCAGTTCCTTCCTTGCCTTCACCCGCACCTTCGCGTTCTCATAACGCCTCTTCTCGTCCTCTGTCTCCGGCACAATCGGCTCAACCGGACACGGCCTCTTGTTTTCATCCAGCGCCACAAATGTAAGATGCGCCTTCGTTGCAACCGTGCTCTCGCCGCTGACCGGGTCCTCTCTTGTCACCTGGACCCCAACCTCCATCGACGTCCGGCTGACATAATTCACACTCGCCTTCAACACAACATGGTCACCTACTTGAATTGGCTTTTTGAAAGTTAGCGAATCAATCCCTGCCGTAACCACCTCTTTGCCGCAGTGCCTCTGCGCCGCCATTGACGCCACCATATCTATCCACGCCACTATCGCCCCGCCAAATGCTGTCCCGTACGGATTCGCCTGGGGCGGCATCAACAAATACCGCGCCTCCACCGCACTGTCACTCGGCCGCTTGCCGCCTTCACTTCCCATTGCCTAATCTCCTGCAAATGACTAACCCCGCCCTGATGAGAATATCACCTTGCACTCGGCAGCAATCTGCTCCAGTTCCGAAAGCTCAACACTCGTCGGCTCGCCGCACTCCGGCCCAAGCTCCACCGCCATCCGCCACAGCGACTCCTCCCCCGGCGGTATCGCAACCGATACGCCCTGTGCCAGCGTCCAGCTCAATGCCTTCCTCGCAAGCTCCCGCTCATCAACCGGCTCATACCAGCATTTCTTATACCGCTTCGGCCCCTGCCAACGCTGTTTCGCCATCGCCTTAAGTGCGATTGTCCCCATACCCTGTCCCCTCGCCTCCGCCAATACCTCCGTCTCAAACCCGCTGTTGTAGTGACACGCAAAGTTAACGGGATACATCGCCGTATCAAACTCAAACTCCCGCATCGCCGCCAGCGCCGCCTCCGCCGAATGCGCCGAAAAGCCAATATACCGCACGAGCCCCTGCCTCCGCGCCGCTAAGATCGTCTCCATCGCCCCACCCTTGCCCAGCGCCGCCTTAACATCCTTCTCCACGTCCGCTATCGCATGAAGCTGATACAAATCGAAGTGGTCGGTCTGCAGCCTGTTCAAAGACTCCCGCAGCTCTTTCTCGGCGCCTGCCTTGTCCCGCTTCTGCGTCTTACACGCTAAGAACACCTTATCGCGATACGGCTTCAGTGCAGGTCCTAACTTCAACTCCGCATCGCCGTATGTCGGCGCAACATCAAAGTAATTTATCCCCCTCGTAACCGCCTCCCCCACCACCTTGGCCGCATGCTCAGGTTCAGCGTCCATGACAACTATCCCCCCGAACGCAATTATTGAAACCTGCTCGTCCGTCTTTCCTAATATCCGCTTTGGATAGGCCTCAACAGCTATCTCACCCGGCCGCTCTTTACAGCCCACTCCCAACACACCACACGAAAAAAACGCACCAGCCGCCGATGCACCTACCGCCTTCAAAAACTCTCGACGTCCACATTCCATCTTAATCACCCCTTTCAACAAACTTAAGACCAAAAACCTTACAAAAACATTCCAGCCAACCAAACTTTAACTCATCCACCCGTCCCCTCTGTACTCCCGCCTTCACCACCGCCTCTCGGGCGAAGTTTGACCTTATTACATGTAATCCGCCTCTCACCCAACAAATGCTCCTCCGCAAACAGTTGAAACCGATACCCCCCCGGATGAGGCAGACCAATCCCTTGCAAGTTCAACGCTAAACTAAGCACCTGCCTGACGTCCTTAAAATCCACCATCCCCTCCTGCTCAAACAGGGCCTTTTCCTCCTCCTGGTCATCAACGAGTCTTATCTTCGTCTTCGTTTTGCCGTGCCCGTTCGTCAGCTCACAGAAGAAAACAAGCGATGGATACCGCACCGGATACTTCGGAGAATTCACGTTCTGGATAATATTGATAATACTCGGCATCCCCGATATCTTATCAAATATCACCCGCTCGCATATAATTGCTGAAAGTAAAATCGGCGGAACTTCCGTCATCTTCACTCGCCCTTCAATTCACACTATATCACCGTAGCCTGTTCAATAACCTTCCATATCATCAGCGAAACCAACCCTCAACGCAAGCCAAAAAAACTTTTTAAACCCTCCGCCGTAGCATCTTCGCGCCAACTTCATTCCAACCCCTCCCTGTCATTCCCGCGAAATTTATCCCCTGGGGAGCGGGAATCCAGACCCTCCTAAACCCTGTACGCTAAACGTTACCCCCTCCCTGTCATTCCCGCGAACGCGGGAATCCAGACCCTCCCAAATCCTAAACCCCCTACCCTAAACGCTATACGCTACCCGCTCTTTCTATCCTCCCATTCCGCCCAAACTATTACAAAAACTTCTGGAACTACCGCAAACCACGGCTATACTTATGTATATGACACCCGTTTCGCATCAATAGTCAGCACGCTGCTTCGCCACATTAATAAAGACATCCAACCACGCCTCTCCTCTGGCTATAATGCCTAAAATAGGGATAGTTACCCATTCTTCGATACGAAATATTCGCTTGCTATTGACACAATGACACCATAAAATCAGTCCAAATCGTGTCGTATATTATTATCTCATGATTGGTGAATAACTATGAGGCCGCCATGAATAATCACTGGGCAAGCAAATTTTATAATCTTGCTAAATCTAAGGGGATAAAATGCAACATTGCACGGCTGAGTAACGGCTGGATTGAGACCATAAACTTTGTCGGTAAAGAATATTTTACAAAGTCTGCAACATACGACTTATCAAGAAGGCAGTTTTTCCAAGGAGTTGATCCATCCAAACTGAATGAGAGCGGAGTTTTTGTCCTAATCTGTGGCGGTAAAAGAAATATCCTATCAGACATTTTTATCATCCCTTGGGACGTTTTTTTTGAGACACTAAAAAAAGGTAAGCCCATAAATACCTATAAACCACCAAAAGAATATTTCCAATATAAATTTTACCTGCGAGACAGAGATGATGCCTGGTTAATGTCCGTGCAAGGAGGAGATAGACCTAGGCTTGATGTATCGCAATGGCATTACAGTGTTGCCAAAGCATTAGACTTCCTTAATTCGGTATAGCACAAAACGAATTTCTCATAACATGTCAGTCCACCCGACCGCTGACTTCATCGTTATGCATCGAATTAAACTCGACTCCCCCCCATTCACCTCAAACACAGTTGACGCTCCGCCCCACCCGCCGTTTCCGGCTGAACATCTTTCGTCCTTTCTTCGTCCGCGCCCGCGCCCGAAACCCCATCTTCCGCAGCCTCTTAATCCTGCTCTTGCGATGATTTTCCACTAACCGTCTCCTGTCCTGCGGCCATATGCCGCAACTCTAAGGCCACCCACATCTAACCCAATCACCAGTTTCTGCATAAGAACCCGAAATCTTACTATCTTTCCAAAAAATTGCAACCCCCATTTCCAACACCGAGCAATTTTCCGCTTTACCCCGTGAGATGGCGTACGCCTATCTAACTGGGGCTTTACCCCGCTTGCCCTCGATTGCTGCCCACACGAGGCGAATCCAAAATATTTAGCCTCGGGTTTTACCCGAGGTTTAGACCTCCGCTCTTACATTGTGCTTTCCGACCTTCCACCGTCACTTCCCGTCACTTGTCATTCCCGCGCACGCGGGAATCCATTTTTGAACATTTCAATTTTCAATTTCGAATTTGTTTAGGATTTCGTGTTTCGTATTTCCCTTTAGGGCTCTATCTCACCGGAGCCCAAACCCCTAATTATGCCTCCCCCTTTTCCTTCTCCCGGTAACTATCCCAAACCCCAATACCCCCAATAGCGCCACCGCCGATACATATTTGACCGCCCCCGGCAGCATCCACCCCGACCGACTCACTATCTCAAACTCAATGCCCCCGGCAATCCAGTCAAGCAATATACCTCCCAAAAGCGCGCATCCCGCCACCGTACCTAAATAAATAATCGCCGTCCCCCTCCCCAAACTCTTCCATATCGTTGCGAACGACGCCGCGTTCGTCGCCGGCCCCGTCATCAAAAACACCAGCGCCGCCCCCGGCGTCAGCCCCTTCATTATCAACGCCGCCGCCACCGGAACAGATGCCGTCGCACAAACATAAACCGGTATCCCCAAAAACATCATCACCACCATCGCGAATATCCCCGTCCCCAACTTCTCCGCAAAGTACCCCTCCGGCACTAATACAGATATCAACGCCGCAACCGCCAGGCCCGCCAACATCGCCTTGCCGATATCGCGAGGCAGCTCCACAAATCCATACTTCAACCCCCTCGCAATCTTCTTCTTGCCGCCCGCTTCACCCCCGCAGCAAGTATCCGTACATTTTCGCGGTCCCTCACTTCCCTCTGCGCTGCCATCAGATAAATTCACCAGACCGCCCCCCACAATCCCAGTCACAAACGCTGCGACAGGCCGAAATATCGCAAACAACGGCCCCAACAGACTCAGCGTCACAAATATACTGTCCACCCCCGTCTGCGGCGTCGACAGCAAAAACGATACCGCCGAACCCTTGCTCGCACCGTGCTTGTGCAGTGAAACCGTCACCGGTATAACTCCGCACGAACACAACGGAAGCGGCACGCCAAATAGCGACGCCTTAACCAATGGCCACACCCCCCTGCCGCCAAGATGCCGCTCAACAAACTCCTGCGATACCAGCACCGATAGTATCCCCGCCACAAAAAACCCAAACAATAAATATGGCGACATCTCCGCCACTGTCCCCCAAAAATCAATCACTATCGACTCAACAAATCCGGCCATCTCACTTCAACCAACTGCGATTACCTTCTCTTTTCACACCTCCCCACCTTCCACTCCCGGCTCCCTCAAACTCCCCCTCCAACACTCTTAAAATTCCTCCACCACTTCCGACTCCTCACCGGCATCCTCCGCCCTCCTCCTCTTACGCTCCGCCCTCAACAACAACTTCACCTTGTCCTCTAATTCGCCGACCTTATTCCAGTGCTTCCGCTCAATACCGCTGTTCCGCTTCAGCTCCTTTTCCAGGCTCGCCACCGTCGCCTCCAGAGCCTCTATCCGCCTCGTATTCTGCTCGTCCTTCTGCATCAGATAATTAACAATGTCCTGCATGCTGCCGCTCACCGATCGCTCTGTTCTCACCACCCGCTCGTCATAATCCTTCGTTCGATAGCGGGACCGCCCGTAATATCGCCTGTCCGTTCTCTCCCTCTTCCTATCCACCGCCCTTAAATACTTCTGCTGCGTACTCTCCTGCGCCCCGGCCGACGTCTGACCTGATGTGCCGCCTTCCTGCCCTCCATCTGTCTGCGCCAAGACCGTTATCACCAACAAACTCAAAACCGCCGTTATCACAATCACACTTAACTTCTTCATCTCTATGCCCTCTCAAAAAATGATTAGCCCTTTTACAACCCCCCATCATACCGAAAAACACCCCAAAACACAATCCCCAACCCACCCTTGACTCACGCACTAATCCCAAATACCATACGCCCAGCAGATTCGGCCGCAGAACAACCTTTTAACGGATACGCACGATGGCCTCTATCATAATAATGTCCGGCAGCAAAAACGACTATTACACCCTCGCTCAGGCCACCATCGTAATCGGCCGCTCGGAGACCCTCCCCGTCCAGGTCCTCGATGAATACGTCTCGCGCAAGCACCTCCAAATCCGCCTCGACGCCGACTCCGGCCGATACGTCGCCCTCGACCTAAACAGCAAACACGGCGCATTCCTCAACGACAGAAAAATGACTCAGGAGACCACCCTCACAGACGGCGACCAGATCCGTATCGGCGATACCAACATCCTGTTCACCGACCAGGATTTCACCACCCGCGAAGACGCCATCGCCCACTTCAGAAAACACGGTGAACGCACCCGCCCAACCGCCATCGACTGACATCCACGCTCTGAAAGAAAATACTTGCAATTTCACGATGGGTTTGCTAAACTAACTCAATCTGGAGGCCAAAAATGTTGATTTGCGGCGTATATACAGTTATAATGACTCTTTGATGCTGCTCCCTTGACCAAATTGTTATTTAATTATATTTGAGGTTCCGACATGGCAAATAAGAACAAAAAGCTCATTATGTTCGCAATTATCGTGCTCTGCTTGGTCTTGGCCGCGACCATAACCTACAAAAAGGACGCTGACTATAGGGAGCAATCCTCTAAACCCGCCGGTATAGAGACCATTAACCCCGCCGATATGATTTGGGTTAAGTGCACCAATCCCGACTGCCAGGCCGAATATCAGACCGGCAAGCGCGCATACTTTCAGTATCTGCAGGACAACCAGCCTCCACCTGACCAGTTTATAGCGATGATGACAGACCCCAACACAAGGTCCGTCCCCGGCCTGGTCTGCACCGAATGCAGTCAGGAAACTGTTCATCGTGCTGAAAAATGCGATAAGTGCGCCCTCATCTTCTTGAGGGGTTCCTTCCGACACGATTTCGCGGATAGATGCACAGGTTGTCAATACAGCAAAACTGAAGACCTCAGAAAAAAAGCCCGCGAGGTAAAAGAACAAACCGAAGAATAATCCCTGATTCAAAGATATTTTGTCACTTTTCCTTAAGACGCACAGGAACCAACCTTTATTTAAGGAGTGTACAGATGAAAAGGAACCGACTCATCACTACCGTCGTGCTGGCTGCCGTTATGTCACTTGCGATGCTGGCCTTTGCCGGCCTTGATAAGCCCGCCGACAATATGGAAATCCTCCGAAAGGCTATCCAGGCAAACAAAAAGCTCGTCATCGCGGAAAATATGGAACTGACCCCTCTTGAGGGCGAGAAGTTCTGGCCCCTCTACGATGACTACCAGAAACAGCTCCAGAAGTTAGACGACCAGAAGATTACGCTCATCGAAAAGTACGCCAAAAACTATCTAAAGATGACTGATGAGCTCGCACTTGAATTGCTCGACTCTTATATGTCAATCGAAGCCCAGTGCCTTGCCCTGCAGACCGTCTTTGTCCCAAGGTTCAAGGAGGTCCTGCCGCCCATCAAAGTCACGCGCTATTTCCAGTGCGAGAACAAAATCGCCGCTATCATAAACTTCGACCTCGCCGCAAAAATACCACTGATTAAGTGACGACCTGTTCAGTTCGCCCCGGCCCTAAGAACGAACCAGGACTCACCACGCAATACGCCGAATCCATAATTTGTCATTGCGAGCAGCGATGCGACGACGCAATCCCTTTCTGTCATCCTGAGCGAAGCGGTGCGCAGCGCCGCGCAGTCGAAGGATCTGGCCACCGCATAAAATTAACCTCACGCAACGCGCAACTCGTTTTACTTCTTAATTCATAATTCTTAATCCCGCTTTAGCGGCTCTCACCCCGTCCCCGCCAACCCATACGCCTCACAAAAATCCGCCACCGACTCTTTCGAATCCGACCACACAAACTCCCACTCCTTCTCTACACAGTGGTCCAAAATGTCATCCGGCTGTGCAGCGTTCGGCGGACCGCCAAACTGCTCTCCCAATACCCGCTCATATACGTAAGCCACCAGCCATGAGCAGATTGGATAATCATCCATCCGCGCCAAACGCCTGAAAACATATCTGTTATTGAATACCCTGTCCAGCGCATGCGCAAATAGCTTCCAGTACCCGTACCTCCTCCCCCGATAATCCTCCGCCTTCTCAATCATCTTTTGTTTCTCTTCCTCACTCAGCCCCCCCTGCCGCCGGCAGACTAAAAGCCGCGATTTACCGCCCCCGTACGCGCTGATGGGCCGCACCACCACCTTGTAAATAGCTTCGATAATCTCTACCCTGTCACCCACACACCGCAGCACCATGGCGGAGTGCGATGCCCACGTCGGTCGCTCGCCCCAGCTCCGGCTGAACCAACGAATGAGCCGAGATAGCACACCCTGACCCTGAACGTGAACAATGTCACCCGTCTCGAAAAAATCACCCACCCATCCCGTCTTCACCTCCGGACACGCCCGCACGAATTCCTTCTTCTTACGCTTCTTTCTCATTTCTCGCTCCCCTTCTTAACCATGCCTCTGCACATAATCAATTCTGTCTTGCAATGCCTTCTCTTCAAAACAGTATCGCTTATCGTAACCCCTCGTCCACAACCTCCCCACAAACCCATTCTTTCGAAGTGCAAAATACGCCGCGTTCTTATAACGACTGACCAGCCTTTCCACTCCCCTCTCATCATAATCCAGCACGATGTGTACATGGTTCGAATGCACTGCAATGGCCAAAATACGCTGCCCAACTTGTCGCGCCTTCTCCAAAATCGCCTCTCTCACAACTCTCTTTTCTCGCGCTCCAAGTCTCACCGCCTTTTGTGATAACCGCTCAATGTTTGATTTGCGCAAATTCCTGCTCTCGCCCAAAACCTTTCCATTTTTCACATAACCTTTGTCCTCCCCCTGCAACCACGTCCCGTACGTCGTCCACGTAACCATATATCCCAAAGTCTTGACCATAAACACAAATCACCCTTTAACCCCTGGCCGTCTCAGGGGTTTTTGGTTAGCCCCAAGGCCTGTCCTTGGGGTCACCCTAAAACGCCTGCCTTCAAAGGCGTTCGTACTTAGCCCCCGGTTTCACCGGGGGGCGCACACGAGAGGAACACCCTGTCATTCCCATAAACCCGGATACCCTCGAAAACCCCGTCTCCGTAGAGCAGACCGTGGTCGAAAACCGATACCTTCGCATCGGCCTCATCCAAAAGCATATCGTACTGCTCCTGACTAAACCGCCGCTCCTTCCCCTCATGTTTTGCCTCAGTTTCACTCATCCCGTCTATTACTCTACTTCCGCTTCTGACTGCTTACCACAGACTTCGCAGCCAGTTCTCGCATAACAAGTCCAAATCAAGGAAGTCAACCTTCCCATCCCTATCCACATCGGCCCAGCCACACCACTCCGGCTCATTACAACCAACATCTTTCCAACGCGAAGCAAACAGCTCAAAATCAATCAGATTAATGTCGCAGTCCACATTCAGGTCGCCCATCCTGCTCGTAGGGTCCAGCCCAAGCTCATACTCATCAAGATTTGTAAAACAGTCTCCGTCAGGATTATTCGTATCATTCATATCAGGACCGCTAAACCATCTCAGCTCCCACATGTCCGGCAACCCGTCCCGGTCCTTGTCATGTGAGACCCTGCAGGGATGAGTCCCAACATTAGCATCCTCTTCCTCAAGGTTGTTTAACTTGTCACCGTCAGGATTATGATTCGCATCATAGAAATTTACATCTCCGAAGAAATGCCGCTCCCAGTTGTCCCAAAGGCCATCATTATCATCATCGTTGGCATCCTCGGGATTTGTACCCGTCAGAAATTCTTCCAGATTGTTGCCCATATCCCCATCCGGGTCATCATATCGGTCATTCACTTCGATAGCACCGAAATATAGTTTCTCCCAATAATCCGGCACTAGATCGTTATCCACATCGTTGTAGTCATTACTATCCACTGTATTCGCCTCTGCAATAAAGTCGTTTGGTTCCCAGCCCGCGTCTCTTTCATCCGGCAGTTCCAATGACCTCGGAACCAGCCAACAAAAGAGCTCATCATCGGGGCCTCTCCAGGCCGGCGTCCACCAGTATCCTTCATCGTTGATCCATATAGACTTCATGGCAAAATAAGGCTTCGCAACCAGCTTATTTCGCCAGTCCAGAAGGTAACATGCCAACTTATACTTGTCTAAATCCACATTGTGAACTCGCCCCGAAGACTTTCGGTCACCAAAAGTTAGTATCTCAATCCCGTTTGGCTCTGATGTCTCGATATTAATCGTCGTTGTACCCGTCCCCACGTTGCCGTTTGCGTCAACACCCGCCACCGTTATCCTCGCCGGCCCCAACCACGTCTTACCAGAATAGAACTTCACACTGTTCGGCTCACCCAATCGGTTCGCATCATAGACTGCGTTCGGGTCCCCGATGATATATCCCCTGCTCGCCTCCCACCGCAAGCGCACCGGCTTCGCCGCTGAATCAGACACCACCGCATGGACCCATGTGTTTGCATCAACCCCCAAAGCATTAGAATCTGCAACTACGCTTTCAATGATATTAGCGTCATTATCAAACTTAAGCGTGTACAGGTCCCGAATCACTTCCTGCTGCAGTTTGTAACGCAACTGGTATCTGCCAAGGTTCGCATCCTCCGCAAAATAGCCCAAACCAAAGTGTTCCTCCGGATAGTTGGATTGGCTGTTTTTATTCCCGGCCTTCCACCATTCGTCATTCCACTCAAATATCGAAAGCCCTGCTATAACTATATTCGCGTCATTCACATCACGGAGCAAACGCGCATCCCAGTACCTCTCCGCCAGCCCCTCTGCAACCTGTTCCGAACTAAGGCCTCCTTTGCGGTAGGCAGGATACCATGGATGAAATCGCTCATGGTCGCTGTTTGGGGCAGGTATTCCGCTGTCTGACAGACCCATCTCCGTAATCACTAATGGCTGGTTCGGATGCTCCGCCTTCAATGCCGCCAGATATCCCTGGTAAGGCGTCCCCGTAACCGGACCTGCTTGATGGTCACGTATACGCGCCGGTTCGTAGCTGTACACGTTGTAGCTCACGTAATCTAAGCAATCCGGCAGCACTGGCAACTCATCCTCCGTCCAGAGTTCATCGTGACGGATTGACGCACCCCAGCTCACCCAATCTGAAACACCTCCATCCGCAACCTCATTAACTTCCTGCTTTATGTAACCGCACATATCTTCCACGAAGGATTTAATATTACTCGCCCACATGCACTTCCCCGCATCCGCCACAAACTCGTTTCCAATCTCCCACGAAAATATAACATCGAACGCGTCAGCTGCGTTCACTTCTGCAATCGCATGCTCGATTATCTCCTGTCCATTCTCGACATAATTGGCATCACAAAAACTATGGTCGAAATAAATATCCCGGATGACCCAAAAACCAAGTTTCCGTACCTCATCGTAAAAAAACTTCGGAATCCTACGGTTGGGGTCTATCGCCGTAGGCCCGGGGTAAACCCGCAGCACCACAGGTTCCGTACCGCCTTGATAGTCACGCAGCCGACGCAAATCGTCTCTTATTCGACCAGCGTCAATTCTACCATCCCAATCCTGCTCCGGCTGCAGTGGTGAGTAACCTATAATACTCAGAAAAACCTCTTCACCGTTAAGAAGGAACTTGCTCCCGCTTATCTGGAACGGAAATCCCCCGGACTTGATGGAAACCGAATCAATACCGTCTAATCCCTCCTCCAGCCACCTCATTGCCAATTCAGCCGTGCCACTTTCCCCCGATATGCCTGCTGCGTTCCCTGCCCCCACACTTGCTATTATCACAACACAAATTATCACGCTCCACGCTCTGCTTTTCATTTTGTCCCTCACTTTCAGAAAAAAATAATTAAACACATATCTCTACCGCAGCTCGCTGATTACCGCCCCGGGTGTCTATCCCACTGCCAACTTTAAGCCAATTATATCCACACTTTATCGAGCGTCAACTTCTTTTTCCACCTCCCTCACCCCTCGCCCCTCATCCCTCATTTTTTCCCCTCATCCCGTCAACCAGTTTTTTTCGACCCCCTAACCCCCAACCCCTAATTATTTGCCTCCGTACCCTACTCCGCCTAGTAATTCACCCCAATTACCGCTCCGATCGTTCTGCCATTGCTTCACCCATCTTTCTGCCACTGCCACGGAGCGGCCAACCTTTAATACACCTTCACCCAAACCCTTCTTTTGAAAAAAAGCTACCTAATTTTACACCAGTACTAATGGAGCAACCTTCATGGCAAATTCTAAAATCGTGTCCAAAACTTCTTTAGCCTCCTTCGCGCCCTGAACATTATCATTCATCTCTTTAATCGCCGCTTTAACTTCATCCCCCGTTGGCCCTCTAACAGGCGGATTGTTTAATGCAACCGCTAACTTTTCTAAAGTCAGCCCACCTGTAACCCTGTAACTTAATGCATCTCCTGCACGTTTGACATTTAGCATAACTATTAGATGGTCAATTAACTCCGCCTGCATTGATATTGTTGAGCACAATGCTATAATCCTGTTCCTTTGTTCCTCGCTTAGTCCATCAATAAATTTTTCATATTCACTCATTGGATATTCCTTCTAATAATTAAAGTGACTACATTTCCATCAGAAGTCTAAAGCTTCTTACTCTTTCTTTACTCTTTCTAACAACTCTCGAGCAGCTTTCGCTCGCTTCTCATTATTGGTGCGGTTGAGAACCACAGTTGCTATTGATTCAATCAGTGTTTGGTTCTCCGTGACACCCCTGAGTATTGTCGCGGCGGAAGCTCCTCCCTGTGCGGCTGAATCCAGTTGACTGGCTAAATCCACATAGTTACCTTTTTGTTCCAGTATTACACTGCGTAGGAATTCATACGATTCTAAAATGTCATCCTTGACCTCTTTGTTCTCCTGTATTGTTTTAAATTGAGATAACGTTGCTTGTGCTTTCAATTGCCTCTCGTGCCCTTCTAACAAATCACTGCGGTATATATTATATACTTCATCCGCAACTACAGATGCAATCTCACTCGTCACTCCTTCATCAAACGCAGCGGCCGCCGCAAGTGGTACTCTAAGCCTTTCCTTTTGTATAAAGCCCTCTTTAGTCTCCGCCGGTTTTTCATTCAATATCTCAATTAACCTTTTTGCCTCGTCATCTATTTTTGTCCTCAACGTTTTGCCTGGGTCCGACGCCTGCTTGTAACTACGCCGTTCGTTTAATAAGTTATCTATTAAAGTCACATTATCCTGCACCCATATTCTGTTGACCGTGAACTTTACTGACATGTCGCTGACTGAAATTAGAGCCTCAATATTCTTATCTATTGCTTGGGCATTTCTTAAGTTCTGGGAACTCACACCTCTAATGGCGCAAATCGATGTGCATCCTGCAAGAAATGACGAACAACATAAAAGTACAAACACTCTCTCACACATCATAAGCTTTCTTGACATTGCGCTCTCTCCTTAAAACAAATCCATATTTGCAGTTTATACTTTAACAATAACACACACGAATCGCATTTTCTCTGCGCCTTCCAAATCAATAACTTTACGCACACCTCCTTTCACAGCACAAAAAGCCCGCGCCTTATTAAACAACCAAAACTAAAAATTCCCGCCAAATACGACTTGCGGTATATCCTACTTACTCGATGCAAATTATATCCCACGTAAGTGTCCCTTCAAGAACTTTTTCTTCTTTTTTTAAAAAAAATCACTTACGTGCCCCCCTTGCCTAGAGTCCCACGGACTCTAAGGGGGCCATCTTCAACATTTTTTGTATATTTTCATTTTTTCCTCTTGCCTGCCTTTACCCCGCCTGTCCCAGCGCAGTTTATCCCTTAGGGAGCAGGAATCCAGTTTTAATTTTTGCAATGTATCTTTGCATTTTGATTTTTAATCTTTGATTTTCCTGCTAATCCCTAACCCCTCGCCCCCAACCCCTAATTTCCCGCCGCTCTGCAATTTCCCCCCTAAAACCCCCACACCGCCAGTTTCTTACGCTGTTCATCATTGAGAAGAATTCGCTTTCTTCCTAACTTTTCCCGGAGTATCTTATTTTCAGTTTTCAAATACTCTTTTTCATCTTGTTGATGCCGGTTTACCCAACCAGCCAACATCATCAACAGTATTGTCTGTGGTCGAATTCTCATATGGCTCTCTCAATGGTTTAACAAAAAGCCGTCCTCTCCCTGCACATCGGAAAGTATACCGGCCGAGCCTCAACCAGCCCGTAAAATAAAGTCCTCGACCCACTCCTAGTCTAACTGGGCGCCATTAAGCTCTCCAATGAACCCTTCCAAAAGCGAGCCTTTAGTCGGTTGTTCTTGCGTAAAGCGGTTACACAATTTCTTTAGCTCTATGTACCACAAATAAGCTACCTTCCGGTCTATATACATTGGTGCCCCTACAAAAGGAGAATTGCTTAGGACGTCCTCTAGTTTTCTCTTTCGTCTCTTCGGTGCGATCAGAACTAACCTACCGCTTAGCTTTGGGAATATTTTCAGTAGTTCGTGAAAACGCTCCAAGGCAGTACTGAAAGGAGTCGAATGCTCTATTTCAAACGCCATCACTGGAACTCCCCCATCCAACCACATCACGTCTATTTGCTCTACGTGTCTCTTGATGTAGTCCTTCTCCCCTCGTAGGAAATTGAGCCTTTTGACAGACAAGTCCCCTAGGCGTTTTCCTTTGTACTGAGCAGATTGCTCCTTCTTCCCAATATGACAAGAAAAACCTGCGTTCTTTCCTATCGTGCTTACTGCGAAGATAACATCGTTATGTTTCAACTCGACCTCTGGTAACTTGACAAAATCAAAAAGTTCACCTGCTAGCCGCGACTCTTTTTCAAAGTCAAAGGTGTATTGCTCTTCTTTCGACAAAACCCAATATTTTCCTCTGTATGGAACAGCTACCTTTCGAATTTCATCAACGATGTTTTGCTTGGTTGGCTGTTCACCATTCTTCAGTTTCGGAAGAACATGAAAAACAATGTCATCTATACTCGCTTTCATCCCAGTCCGTCCACAGCGATTAAGATAATCAACCACATAGAACCGGATCCTTTGATCGAGAGGAATATGGCAGCCAAGCTTTCTATTCGGTCTTGGGAACCAAACCTTTGAATCCCGATCATAAACAAACTCTTCAGAAAGAAGAGGCGTTATGTCACCGATTTCAGAATCTACCGTCCCAAGCAGCCCATTCTCAAGGAGTTTTGGAATCAGATCACTGTAAATCTCCTCCGTGGTTGCCCCATTGCGTTCAACAATACTAAGTTCTGCACTATCCTTTATAAGATTAACAACGGGGCTCCCAACCGTTGTTATAGCGAGAGTCTTGGGATTCCTCACTTTCCTAAAGTTCAGAATAAGTTCCCCGCTGAGCACCGTCAACGGATTTTTCTTCTTGTGCATCGACCAAACCACATTCAGTGGCTGGCACACCGTATTTGTGTATTCAAAACCAGCGCCTTCCGCAGCTTTGACTATCGCATCCCAAAAAGCAGGCTCACGGTGAGCGAAAACTAAACTCAGCCACCGATCGTATTTTAGAACCCTGAACATCGCCTCCATGCTTTTGGCCATGATAACTCTGTAATCTTCTCCTGTGTGCCCGACGTCACCGCCTTCAATTGCTTCGGCATCCCTATCTTTCTCTGAGATTGCGAACCCAAACCAAGCATCCCACATTGTTGTCAGATCCAGATAGGCAATATGCCCACCGTATGGCGGATCAGTAAAAATATAATCGACACTTTCAGGTTTGACGTATTTGCCTAATTCTTGAGCTTGTCCAGTAACGAAAATCGCTTCACCACTGCCCTTCGGATGACAGCCTATTTCTTGATTTGTTTCTTTCTTACATGCTAATAGACGACCAAAACGCCGCTCAAAAACCTCCCACACGTTAAGTTCTATGGGTTCCTTCGCTATCTTGTACCGATAAATTGAAAATATACTGCTCCCACCTCTTGAAGCCTTGCGTCCCTTTGCTGACAAGAACGTTTTATTACACATGTATACTGTAGCGCTGAAAACATATCTCAACAAGTCTCTCGCAGTGGCATCATCCAGTTTGTTTATTTCGTGCCATAACTCGCTTAGCGCCAGGAGTTGCCGGTGGCTGAATAGGTCTTCCACAAACGCCACATCAGCATTCTTAGGAAGCCGGTGCTTTTTCGGATACCATCGTTTAACACGTATTTTTTCCACTTCCTTTTCAGACAGTCTCAACCACTTGTTGATTTTGTCTGCACAATGTTCCTGCACCTTCAGAAATGATTCTTCAACAATCCCAAGATTTACCGGCGCGATTGCAACCTGTTCTGCTAAGAAAGTAGCCCACGGGGACAAATCCATGTAAATAGGCTTCCGTCCAAGAACTAACGCCTCTATAGCAGTGACTCCGGTGCCAGCAAAGGGATCGCAGACGATATCGCCGGGCTTAGTGAAATGCTCAATATATGCCTGCACCACGTTCCAGGCCCGTTTTGTGAAATATTGATGGCTACCGTAATGCCGCTTCGCCGCTTGCTTCTTCGGTTCAATATAGCACGTAATTGGTTCTATAGCTTCGTACTTAAATGCCCCCTTATTGTTCTGCTTTCCCTTCATTTGTCCCTGTAATATAAAATGTTTTCTGCCATACCTGCATCTCTGTCCAAAAACCACAATCCCCGTCAATTCAAAAACTCACCCACCTACTCTCCCACACCAACCACCACGCCATCTTCGCGCTCTTTCCACCTAGGACATTGCCTTCTTTTCATCCTTATCACTGTTTATCTTCACACACATTCTGAATTTTTTGACTTACCACGGGTGCAATTTCCTTTTCCTTGCCCCCGCGGACATACATGGAACCAGTCACCCCCAAAATAACAAATAAAGTGGCCAAGACCACGAGATAAAACCCATTTCTACCATTAAACAGTATCCTACACCCTTTGGGTTCATGCGCAAATCGCTTGTGAAACGCACTCTCAATATTACTACTCAAATCAATTTGCTTCTTTGTCAAAAACTCTTTTTTGTTTTTCTCAAGTTCCAAAATTGCATTAACCGACCCCTCAAGCAGCCGGTTGTAATATCGCATATCTAAAATCCAGATCGCTACCCATAAAAGTATCAGACATATTATCGCTAAGGTTGCCAAGCCACAATTAAAACTTTTATCATTACCGCTTTGGGTGTGCAAAAAAATTCCCAGAATCGCTGCCAGCGCTGCAAGCCCCCCGATAGACTGTATTCTTAATCTAACAATCAAATCATTGAAGTGCATTGCTACTTTTTCATAATTCTTCCATACTTCAAAGTAATACTTATCTGAATTTTTGTCCTTTATTCCTTCATCATTTTTGTTTTTCTCGTTTGTCATCTGACATCTCCATTGTCTCAATTCAGACTCTCTCGCAGCTTGTTGACTACCGCCCCAGTTGCCTACCACTTAGCCGCTCTGCAATTTCCCCAATAAATTAACCCAATCTCCCCCTCCCGTCAACAAGTTTACTCATCAACCCGCTATTTTTGTGGCCTTTTCAGAAAATGATTATGAGTTAGATGAATTAAGAATCTCGCTATACCTTCTTTTTTTCCAACAATCCCCTTACTCTTGGGATATTCGTGTCTCAATTCTCTAATAAGCTCTTCAATGATCGTGTTTATTTCAATTAGTTCTATTTTTTCCTTCTTGCAGAATGCTTGCAGCCTGCTCCACGGCCCAATGGGTCGAGGATTGTCGGCCCTTCCGGTTACAACAGTCTTTTTTATTGACTTGTATTGTTTTAAAAATTTGTATCTGTCAAATATCTGTTCTTGGACTAGTTGAAATTTTTGTCGTAGTTGTTGAAGCTCTTTTTCTTTAGAACTCGTCCCCCAATAAGTCTTACATTCTACCTGTACCAGTTCCTTCTTATCAAATGCTATAATATCTGCCTCAGCGCGTCCCCCTTTTCCTTTCGGTGTTGGGAAATCTTCGTTTTCAATAACTATGTACCCACGCAGCTTGTACCATTGTGAAACAACCTCTTCTAACCAGTTCAGTGCCATTGTTTTTTCCTTTGCTCTTTTTTCTTTGCCATTCTATCCTTCCCTCTTAAATCTTCTCACCCCTCACACATTCGACAGCACCACCACAAATCTCAGCTCGCTGATTACCGCCCCAGTTGCCCGTCTATCCTGAGCTTCGTCGAAGGACCCCCCGTCGTCATCCTGCTGTTTTCTTTTCTTCCCTACGCAAGTCCTCCCCAAGACGCTCCGAAAACATGCTATACATCTCAGCAATCCTCTTTATCTCCTCAACGCTTGGCGTCCGCCTGACCACGGTACCAAACCATATGCTATAACCTACAAAAAGTAACGAAACTACACACAAGCCAAGAACAAGAAATAACCACTTCTTTCCTTTATACGTCTTGGCCTGTTCGAACGAGTATGCAATGGGAATCTTCTTTATTCCAGCAATCTTCCCTATAACTTCCAATTTTGGCCGAATCAACTCGCCCCTTTGTAAAAAGTATACCTTTAACATTATTCTCTCGTCCCTCTCTATTATGATCTTGCGCAACTCCAGAATACCAATTTTACTATCTTCAACCTCAGCTACATTGTTGATTCTGGGCTTTATATTGCCTACGACATAATCCGAGTTTGTCTCACTCAGTTTGAATGCAATTATCTCACAATCATAGAACTTAATTCCAAACGTATCGTTTCTATCATAGTATTGCTGCAGTACATCGTTCCCTTGGTTGAATATTGTGAAATTTACAATTTTAATTTGTTCTTCTCTGTTCGTAATATCTCTCCCTTTATACATTATCATTAAATCATCTATTTGTTCCTTCAGCTCGATCAGGTTCTCTACACTGTTTATTTGAACTCTGAGATCGAGTCGTTCCTCCTCTCTCTGCCAATAATAGACTAACAACCCTATGACTACCGCCACCACACCTATCAAAAATCCTCCAAACGACCAAGGAAATATTCTTTCTATTCTCTCTCTTACTTTCATTGCCTTACCCCATAAATTCTATACTACACCAGTTTTTTAACGACAACTCTACTAGACTAAGCAGCTGTGTGCTGCTAAACCCAAGCGTCCTCGCGAGGCTCCGCCCCAGTTGCCCGCCTTGCAGGTCCCTATAGCTCTTTATCGCTTCGCTCATTCTTCTACCCTCGTACCTCGCCCCCCACCCCTAATTTCCCGCCGCTCTGCCATTTTCCCAATAAATTACCCCAAAGAACAATATTTGTCAATCCCTAAAAATCTCCGCAATCTGCGTTAATCCGCGTCTAAAAACCAATCAAATCCGCATGCGTTTTTATGGCCAGCCCGGATTTTCCTAAAAATTTTTACTCTTTTGTTGACAACGAGTTACGAGTATCGGGCATCGAGAATCGATGGTCTTTTCGCACCAAACGCGCAAGCCCCTCCAACAGTGAGCGGACTACCTGTCCGGCCCGCTTGCCGCGTCGTAGCTTTAGCGATGACGGGCCCTTTGAAAACTAAATAAATCGCTCCCATCCGTTAAATCCGCGCGAAAAGCCTGCCGGCAGGTCTTAGCCATCGCAAACCGCTTTTTTGAGGCGGTAGCCCGCATAAACGAAGGTCCTCTCGGGGAAAATCGGG